>ERZ761607.205-NODE-205-length-122228-cov-28.644971_pt1 | contig 122228 bp, 117 predicted proteins | sample MGYA00511164_ERZ761607 | MGnify/ENA primary metagenome ERZ761607 (study PRJEB28899, sample SAMN02445080) | bioreactor sludge metagenome | biome: EBPR sludge | place: Australia: Brisbane, Thorneside Wastewater Treatment Plant | collected 2011-06-22 ... | reverse complement strand
ATTCTTCGCTCGAAGGCAGGAGTGAGGGGTGTTGCACTCCAGTCTAGAGACCACCCTTGCTAGACCACGTCGATGTATCCCCGTGCGTGCCTTCGCCTGGCGTGTCGCTTCAGCTCGGACCGAAGCTGTTCACGGGTGCTTATCAGCACGCTCTTGGAGGCCGCGGCTGCCCGCTGCGGGCCGCCCCAGGTGGCGACCAGGTGGAGCGCTCCCAGAAGGTCGCGCTGCAGACCGACCCGATACCAGCGCTGATTGCGCGGGTGTGTCCACAGCCACGCCATCAGCGGCGGCCGTCGGGTTCGTCCGGGGTCTGGGGCGCGTCGCGAAACTGGAAGTCGTGGATCTGCTCCCAGCCCCCGACCAGGCTCGCCTGGGCGAGTCGGCCAGGCCCGATCCAACAGTTGCCCGGGTGGTAGCCCATGCGCTCGAGCACGGCGTAGAACGAATCGAGCGACTGGGTGCCCATCGCCAGGCAAGGCGAGCCATCCTTGGGGACCGCAATCAGCAGGTCGGGTTCGAGTTGGGGGCGCATCAGAGTCACTTCCTGGGGGACTTGGACAGCCGCGGGGGTTGCATCGCTTTGAGGCTGTCCACGAGGCTGGTGAGTTCGTGCCGTTGCTGTTGGCGCAGCTCGGCAAGTTCGTTCCGGACTCGCTCGAGGTCGGTGGCGAGCTGGGCAGCCTCCCGCTCAGCCAGATCGCGGCGGTGCTCTGCATCGCGACGCGCCTGCTCCTTGTCGATCCCTTCGTCCCGCGCGGCACGCAGGTCGACCATCAGGGCCTCCGCGCGGGCGCGCCATTCATCCCGGTCCGCTGCGGCCGCGGCGGTCTGCCTGGCCTGGGCGTCGAGCTGGGCGCCCACCTCGCTGATCCGGGCCTGCTGCTCGGCAAGCGTCTGCTGAAGCGATTGGTTGCTGCCTTGGGCGCTGGCCAGCTCCCGCTTCAGCTCGTCCACGCGGGCCTGCTGGCTGCGCAACTGCGTGTTCGCCGCGGCCAGATCCGTCGTGAGCTGCTGCGCTTGCTGCCGCGCGGTGTCGCCGGCAGAGGCCTCTCGATCGCGTTCGGCGGTCACCAGGGCGAGCGCTTCGCGGAGCTGCTCGCGCTCCAGCTGCGCTACTTCGAGCCGCGAGGTCACCTCGGCGTGTTGGGAGGCGAGGAGCTGGAGTTGTCCCTGGAGGTCGACCTGAGTCGCCCGGGCGTGCTGAAGTTCTTCCTTCTGGCGATCGATGAGCTCTCGCTGGCCGGTCTCCCGCGCATCGAGGGCGCGCTCACGCTCGAGCAGGCTTGCCTCGAAGGCCTCGGCGCGGGATCGCACGACATCGGCCTCGGCCAGCACTTGTGCCCGGCGGGTGTCCATGGTGGACTCGGCGTGCCGGAGGGCAAGCGTCCAGAGCTTGGCTGCGGCATTGGCCACGTCGGCCGGTGCGTCAGGAAGCTCGAGCAGTGCCTGACGGTTGGCCAGGCGGGGACCGAGGCTGCGCCACCAGGTGTCGAGGTGCTTGTTCACCGTCGCCGGCGAGCCGGTTCCCAGTGCGGCGCGGATGCGCTCGATGGTCGGCCGTTCGCCAGCCTGCAGCAGCTCGTCGGCGGCCTGGTGGATCTGCTCGGAGGTGACGCCGCGGGTCATGGAGGTTGGCCAAGATGCGTTGAGGAGAGGTCTCGCGCCGGGGTCTGCCCTTCCGGTTGCGATAAGTGATGATTATCGCTTGCAGCCGTAGTGCATACAACGTAGGATGAAGCGTACCATACGGAAACGGGCCAAAACCACGGACTGCGGAGAGAGCCCTTGTCGCACCCCGATCGCCGCCGCCAAACGCCCCAGAGCGCGCTCGCAGCTGCCGAGCGGCTGCCGATGCCGGCCGACCTGGCCAGCGCCGCGGCCGCCGCGGTCCGATCGATCCTCGAGGAGGCCGAGTCGGCCAACACGAAGCGCAGCTACGCCAGCGCACTGCGGTACTGGCATGCCTGGCACCAGGCCCGCTTCGGCGTGTCCTTGGCGCTGCCGGTGCCTGAGGCCACCGTCATCCAGTTCATCGTCGACCACCTGGCACACAACGACCGCGGTCACCTGCGCATCGAGCTGCCGCCGGCCATCGACCAGGTGCTGGTCGCCGCGGGCATGAAGGGCAAGCCCGGCCCCCTGGCGCTGGCCACAGTCGTCCACCGGGTCGCCGTGCTCTCCAGCCTGCACACCCTGCGCAGCAGCGAGAACCCCTGCGAGGCGCCGGCGGTGCGCCACCTGCTGTCGCGCTCGCGCCGCGCCTGCGCGAAGCGCGGTGAGCGCCCGCGCAAGAAGACCGCGATCACCGCGGACATGCTGCGGGCCATGCTGGCCACCTGCGACGACTCCCTGCTGGGCCTGAGGGACGCGGCCCTGCTCACGTTCGGCTTCGCCACCGGCGGGCGCCGACGCAGCGAGATCGCGTCAGCGACCTACGAGAACCTGCGGCGCGCCGGCGACGCCGGCTACACCTACTTCCTCGGGCACGGAAAGACGCTGCAGGCCGGCCCGAGCGCAGGGTCCACGCCGGACAAGCCGCTGTTCGGCCTTGCCGCCGACGCCATGGCGGCCTGGCTGAACGCCTCGAAGATCACTCAGGGGCCGCTGTTCCGATCGCTGAGCAACGGACAGCTCGGCACGCGGCCGCTGTCCACGCAGGCGGTCAACAACATCGTCCAGTCGCGGGCTCGCCAGGCCGGACTGGAGGGGGACTTCGGCGGTCACAGCCTGCGATCGGGCTTCGCCACTGAGGCGGGCCTCAGTGGCGTGTCGCTGCAGGAGACCATGCAGCTCACCGACCATCGCTCCGTGGCGAGCGTGATCGGCTACTTCCAGATGGGGTCGCTGGTTCAGTCGAAAGCCAGCAACTTGCTAAAGGGCACTTGATGACCCGCAAGTCAGAACGTCATCGCCTCTCTACTTCGCACAAGTCCCACTTTCATCGAACCCAGCGGCTGAGACCTCGCAAGCTATTGCGCAGCTCTTGATGGGCAAGGCAGCTGGGGTGAAAGCCAACGCAGCCTGCTCTTTCCACGTCAAGCCAGCCTTCTACTCAAAAGATGCCAAGTGCACTTTGGTCCTCGGCGTGGGTGCCTTCGTATCGCAAGCGGCTCCTTTCGGTGCAGCGGGCCATGACAACAGCGGTCGGATGAGGTTGCAGCACCGAACCACACGACGCCACGTTAGCATTGTAGCGCTTGTGTTGCTTCGATCTCTTGTGCTACAAGCATCAGGAGCTGTGGGCGCAACAGGTGGAACAATGATCGTCAACGCTCATCGTTCCCTAATCGTATCTATTAACAACAGGGGCTTTGTATGAGAATTATTGCGCTTCTTTGTTTAGTGTTGGCGGCTCCCGCGACGTATGCGAACTACAATGCATACCGCTGCGATTACTGCTCTGAACCCGCAATGAAGGCAGCGGTTGAGGCCGCGGAGCTTACGGGCATAGCCTACGCGTACGACTTGCACAACGGTGTAGTTCGCAAGTATGACGTCACGCGCGAGGACATTGTCTTTGGGCAGTGGACCTATTTCGCTTGGCCGGCGCAGGTGGAGCCGTGGGTGGTCGATGCGATCTCTCTTCTCAGTGAGTTTCATCATCACACTAACGGCACCCTGAAGGTGACGGGGTGGGTCGATGCGGACGGAAGCATCGGTCACCTGAGTGCATGGGACCTTTATCAAGGCGCAAACAGAGACGCTGTGGCGACCTATGTGGATAACGTGTTCAACCACTCGTTTGGTTCTGCCTCTTGGATGGTGCTAGCCGGCGTTGTGGAGATGTTGGCATCCCTTTTCTCCGACCGAATTCCTGCGATGGCTACCGTTACGGTAACTTTTTCAGATCAAAGTACCGCTAACGTGATAATGGATATGTGGGCAAAGACGTCCGAGGTTGATCCCGAGTCGATCAGGGACTCCGACGGGAATCGCATCCCCTTCTCGCCTGCAGATCTGAACGGTGCCAACTGGGACTACTCGGGCGGAGGAAGCTATACTGGAGCAAACTTGGAGCGTGCGCTTCAGCGATTCGCGCAAATGGGCATTTCGGTGGGCGGCACCCGATGGGCATGTGTATGCACCAGCAGCTGCTCCTGTCAAACCTACTGAGTGATGCTTGATGTCTATGCTCTCCACAATTCAGTTGACCGCGTTGATCGTCTGGCTTATGCCGGCCGTTTTCATTGCCACCCGCAAGGGTTTGCGTAACAGGTCGTTGTGGTTGGCATTCGTTGTGCTGACCGGTCCGATTGGTCTGGCCGTCTTCCTTATTTGGGGACCGGACTGTTCGCGTTCATCATTGAGGTAGTCCATCAGCCCCCGCGCCACACTCGGCGCGGGGGCTGATGTTTGCATCACCGAAGCAGACTCTTGATGGATGTGAAGAAGCTGCTCTTTCGGATGGCCTCGACCGGGTACAGACGCACCAGGTCCAGGAAGTCGACGCTCTTGCCGCCGTCGGGGATGGCGATCGGCGGCGTCACGTAGCGACACCTGATCCCATGCTGGGACAGCCTGGCCAGGAGCTCCTGGGCCGCGGCCTCCCCTGCCCGTCCGCGGTCCTTGTCGGCCCAGACGACCACCTGCTCGATCCCCTCCGGGGGCTCGAACGACTGCAACAGGGTGTTGCTGGTGGTGGCCCAGACCGGCTCGGCCGGCCCGAGGAGCTGTCTCACCGCCATGGCGGTCTCGATGCCCTCGGCCAGGTGCAGACGCGGCCCCTGGAGGGGATAGAGCCTGATGGCACCGCCCCCCATCTGGCGGAAGGACGGCACGCACATGCACTTCTTGGGCTTCTCGACCGGTGCCTTGCGACCCTGTGGGGTCAGGTAGGTGCGGTGGAGTGTGCAGGGGCGGCCGAGCGCGTCGCGGAACACCGCGAGGAGCGCCGGGTAGATGCCCGTGCAGACCTGGGCGCCGGTCTTGGGGTCCGGCACGTAGTAGCGCAGCCGCGGATGCAGCCGCAGGTCGTTGGGCAGTTCGTCCAACGCCAGACCCCGGGACCGCAGGTACTGGAGCGCTGGCCGTGCCGTCGGATCGGTCAGGGGCACGGCGCCGGCCTCGGTCAACCGCAGGCGCTCCCAGTCCGCCCGCGCCTGCTGCACGTCGAACAACGGGTCCAGCGTCTGGGCCGGCGCGGGCGGCGTCGGTGGTGCAACGGGCTTTGCGCCCGGCTTGTCCGGAATGACACCGCCCAGGGCGGTGTAGACCTGCATCAGCGTCTCCGGAAAGCTCCAACCGTAGAGCCACTGAAGGATCTTGAAGCCATCCGACAGGGAGTGGTCGGCCTTGCAGGAGTTGCAGATGCCGCCGCCGTTGCCGGCGGGGCCAAGCTCCTTGGCGAAGAAGCGGAAGCCGTCGCCGCCGGCGCGGGGATTGTGGACCGGACACGGCACATGGTGGCCCGGCCTGTCGAGCGCCTGGCTCAGCTGGGGCGCCAGCGCGGCGTAGATCTCCCGCCAGCGTCCCTGCGCCATGCGCCGGACCTCGGAGGCCTCGAGCAGGTAGGCACGGTCAGTCGCGGCCATGGAGGCATCCTCGGGCCGCGGGGTGGTGGGTCAGGGTCATGGTGATACGCATCGTTAACCCTCGTGTGGGGGCGCAAGTGCGCCGGTTGATGGGGAGTGGCGCATGGCGCCACGGAATTGATGCCCGGAGGTCGCCGGGTCGATCACGCAGGACGCGAGATGTCAAAGCCGACTGAAGCAATCGGCTTGGAGATCCCGGTCGGGGGAAAGGGCCCCCCGGAGCCGAAGCTCCGGGGGGGGGTTGGAATGCCTCAGGCCGCTACAGCGGAGAGGCTCGGTCGCAGCAGGTCGGAAATCGCCTGCGGCAGATCCTCCAGGCGGCTGACCACCTGGGCGCGCCCGAACAGCGAGGTCACCTTCCCCAGGTCGGCAAAGATGCCGAGGGACAGGCACTCGATGCCCTGGCCGTGGAGGGCCTTCACCGCCGCCTGGACGGCGGCGGCGTCGTCCGGTTCACCGTCCGTGATGGACAGGACGATCTTGCGCGGGTGTCGCTGGGCGAGCAGGTCAGCACCCACCCACCACAGCGCATCGCCGAGCGGCGTGCCGCCGCCGGCCGCCATGCCGAAGCAGCTGGCCCTGGTGCGCACCCGTTGGCCATGCCGAACGATCGGCACGATCTCCGGGAACGCCACCACGGCGACACTCACACCCGCGTGGGACTCGAGCGCTGCCCCGACGGCCAACGCCGCGTCCAGGGCCAGCTCGAGCGGCTGGCCGTTCATCGAGCCGCTGCTGTCGACCAGCAGGGTCACCGCCGTGTCGATCAGCTCGGTTCGGGTCTTCTTGAGGAAGACGCGCCCGGTGGTTCGCACCTGGGCAAGACGCCGGCCATGAAGCTGCCGACCCCTGTCCACGGCGAGTCTCTCGGCCCGTCCCTGGGCGTTGAGGAACCGCGCGATGCGCGTGGCGATCGCCGCGGAGGTCTGTGCGGTCCGCGCCAGCCGGCCGGATCCGACCCTGACAGGCGGCGCCGGCGACACGGTGAGCAGCTGGTGGCCGCCCCGTGTCGTTGCGCCGTGCCGGGCCGCTTCCTGCTCGGAGGTGAGCTCGCCCAAGGCCTTCGCCAGCGCCTCGTCCTCGTGCGCGGCCACCTCCTCGTGGGAGGCCGCCAGCGCCTTCTGGGCCGCGTCGCGTTGCTCAGCGGTCGCCTCGGGGAGATCCGCCGGACAGCCCTCGGCGGACGGGTCCGGTGAGCCGGCCTGCCCGTCGTCGACCGCCGGCTGGTCGCCGGCGTCCGCGTTGGACGCCGACCCCGAGCCGCCGGCCGTACCAGGCGCCGAGTCCCCTTCACCGTCGACGTCGTCGCCTCCCGGATCATCGCTGTGATCCGACGAGGCCTCGCTGTCGCCCGGCATGGGGTCAGCATCACCCGATGCGTCCTGGTCAGGGTCCTCATCCGCCTGGGCCGGTGCCTGGTCAGCGGAGTCATCCTGTTGCGGGTCGCCGGGCGCCTGCGGCTCGTCCGCCGGCGGCGCCGGCGGTTCCGCATGCGCTTCCAGTGCCGCCACGAGCCGACCGGCCACGCGCCAAACCGCGCGACTGTCCGGGGCGTCCAGCACCTCCTCGCTGATGGTCTCCACCAGGTCGACGAAGGTCCCGCCGAACAGCTCGGCGGCCCGGTTCCGGAACAGTTCGACGATGTCGTCGATGCCGGTGTTACGCAGGGCCGTTTGCCGCAGTCGCCAGAACAGGTGGTACTGAAGCACCTGGGCCTCGGACATCCCGTCCGGGCTGAGGGCGCCGATACCCCGTCTGCGCATGACCTTGATGGTGTCGCTGCGGATGCCGGAGATCCCGGCCCACCGCGTGCCCATCTGGTACTCGATGCGGATGTCCTCGAGGGCGTTGACGAAACCGTGCAGGACCGGGGACAGTTCCATCCCCAGGTCTTCGGCGATCTTGCCCAGATTCCCGAACTCGGTCATCCGGATATGGCAGGCCTCGTGAAGCACCCAGCCGACGCACATCCGCCGGACGTCATCGAGGTAGCGAAGTTGCTCCGGCGTGCTCTGCCCATCGGGCAGGGGCAGCGCCGGCAGGTACACGGTCTCGCCGTCGGTCATGGGCTGGTAGGCGCCAATCCTGAGCTTGATCCCGTGCTTTGCGGCCAGGCCCGCCAGGTAGGCGGGCAAGGCGCGGAGAGCCGCGTGCATGTTCATCTGACCTCCTAGAAGGCAGCGACTGGAGGGGCCGTCCACGGCACCTTTCGATCCCGCGCTGGCCGGTTCTTGGCCAGGTCGGAGGGCGGTGCTTCGGCAGGCTTCGAGGGCTTCCCGGCGCCTGCCCGAGTGGGCGTGGTGAGCGGGAGGCTTGGCATCAGCGACGGCTGCATGGGCTGCTCGGCCTCGACCGCCTCCTCGTTGTCGAGAATGCGATCGGAACTGGTCAGCCACAGCACGGCCGCCTGGAGCGCGGTGAGCTGCGCGCCGGACACAGGGCCTGTGGCGGGCAGCTGAGCGAGCACGCCGGCGATTCGGCTGGCGGCCGTGCTCAGGATCGGGTCGACCATGGCGAAGCTGCGCAGCTTGGTCGCGATCCTGCGGATCGGGTTCACCGACGCCGGCTGGATCTTGTCCCGCCCCTTCAGCCCCTTCGCCCATGCTTCCTGGGCGGCCTGGGCCACCTCGGTCGCAACGGACTGGGCCGCGGTGCGCGCCATCGCCGCCAGGGTTTCCTGTCCGTCCTCGCCCTCGATGGGCGCGGGACGGAAGATCACCCACGAGAACTCGCAGCGCTTGCGCACATCGACCGCACCGTTCTGCAGCAGATGGGCCCACTCGGGGTTTGCCACCCGCCACTCCCGGAGGTAGGCCTCCAGGTTGTCGGCGAAGTCGTCGATGTCGGCCTTGATCTTCTGCTCCAGGGCCTTGAGTTCGGCCTTGAGCGCGTCGACCTGGTCGAGGGGCACGATGTCGCCGGCGGCGCTTCGTGTCCCGTACTGCTTGAGGATGCGCTCCAGCGCCTTGCGGGCGGTGGCACGCCACTTGAGCCGATCCGGAGAGACCAGACGGATTTCTCCGCCGGTCGCCAGATGATGCGGTGGCAACACATCCTTCGCGTTGGACAGCTCGGACTCGATATGGAGCTTACGTGTCGCACTCCACAGCCTGAGCTTGGGGATCACGACGGCAATGCCGGCGAGATCCTGTTCTTGATCATGATGGATCACGGGGATCCTCCTCGGGCTCGCGACGCCCTCTTGATGACCTGGCCCTCGACTCGCGTGGTCGAAGGCCTCCGCCAGGCGTCCCTGGTGGTTGGTGATGTCCCGGAATGCCCGGGGTGCGGTCACGACACGGGGTCGTGGATCACGCAGGCACCAAGGCCTGTCGAGGTCGCCCCATGGCGGAGACGATCTCGACAGAGCTCGGTGGGAGAAAGGCCGCCCCTTCCGATCGGAAGGGGCGGTGTGTGGTTGCCTAGAAGGCGAAGGCGGAGGTCGGTGCTGAGATAACCATCGGCGCCGGGACCACGCCCCGCTCCTGTGCCCAGCTGAGCAACGTGGCGGGCCAGGACTCCTTGGCGTTGGCGAGCTTGAGCCGCATCTCGCCGAGGCTGAGTGGCCGACGCGTCACCGCGTCCTCCGGAGCGGCAATCGCCCGCTGTGCCAGGTACCCCAGCACAGCGCTTGCAGGCTCGGAGGCGAAGGTGGCCAGCGTCTGGCCAGGCAGGATCCTCACGACCCCGCCTGTCTCTGCCATCGCCTCGCGGATGGGGCTGCCAGCCTCCGCATCCGGGCTCACCCGCCAGACCAGCAGGTCCGACGAGAAGCCTTCGGGAGCGACGTCGAGTTGGTAGCCCTTCACCATCCGGAGCCTGACCTGTTCGCCGATCATCCGCTCGGCCTCCTCCTCGGAGGACGGGCGCGGCAGCGTGGCCACCTTGCCCGCCTCCGCGATCACGATCTTGCCCTGGGAATCGGGATCGATCGTGACCGTCTTGCCGGACTTGCTCATCATGATCAGAGCCATCTCAGCCTCCCGTCGACTTGCGACGGATGCCGAAGACCGTGTTCACGAAGGCGTCGAAGGCCTCCCGCTGCCCGGGCGACAGGCGCCAGGCAAAAGCGCGGTCGGCTGCCGCATAGATGGCCTGGTCGCCGGCGCGTACCGCCTTGAGACTCAGCCAGCGCGCCCAGCGTGTCAGGGCACGAAGGCTCATGGCCTGCGTCAGCGCGCCTTCCTTGCAGGCCGACCGCACCTGACTGGCAACCTCGACCATCTTCTCCAGCAGGGTCGCATCCTGATCCGGGAAGCGAGCCGCCAACAAGGCGGTCTCCTCCGCGGGGGACATCGGGTCGATCTGGACGAACACGAAACGATCCAGGAAGGCCTCGTTCTGCCCCTTGGTCCCGACGAAGCGGCCGGACTCGTCTGCCGAGCCGTTCGTGTTGTCGGTGACCACCACGCCGAAGCTCGGCGCCGCGACAACGACCTCTCCCGTCTCGGGAATCGTCACCTGGCGGGTTTCGATCAGGTCGTTGAGCGACACGATCGTCTGCGGCCGGAAGTACGACACCTCGTTGATCAGCAGGACCGCCCCCATCCGCATGGCGAGGGTGATCAGGCCGTCGTGCACCTGGGTGTCGCCGTCGACGATCTCCCGACTGGAGATCAGCTCGGCGATGTCCCGGTCCTCATCGCCCGTGATCGAGATCAGGGGGATGTTGAGCCTGGCGCACATCTGGGTGACCAGCGAGGTCTTGCCAGCGGCAGGATCGCCGTAGAGGAACAGACCATCGGTGTGCATGCCGTTGATGATCATCCCCCACCAGCCGATCAGGTCGGCCAGGGGATCCAGGCGGAACAGGTAGTCCTGATCGATCGCCGGTACCCGGTCCTCGAAGGCGTGGCCAGGCTCGAAGCCTGCCACGGTCGCCTGCCCTGCCTGGGGCATGCCGAAGCTCTGCGCGATGGGATACTCGACCAGGTTCATGCCGACACCTCCGCCGTCTGACCCAGCCTGCGCTGGAACCGCGTCAGGATCCCGGTCCGCACCGTCTCGGGGTTGAGCCCGGACAGCCGGCAGCACTCGTCGAAGCTGAAGCCTCGCGGGGCGCTCTCCCGGATCCAGGCCAGCCGATCGAGGATGCCCTCGTTCGACACCCGGCCGGGTGAGATCCAGGCCAGCCTCAGGTATTCCTCGGCCTCCTGCAGCAGCACGAAGTGCAGCTTGCGGAGGAACCAGGTCGGCCAGCAGCGGGTCGGCTCGGGCGTGTCGTCCAGCGCCGTCCAACGCTGACGGCGGGGGGTGAAGTCCAGCTCCAGCTGGTTCTCGAACTGGAGCTTGCGGAGCAACCGGACGGTTGCCCGATACCCGGCCGCGCCGGGGGGATTACAGGCGGCCGCCTGCATTGCGTAGCTACTCATGGGAGCCTCCAGAACGGGGTGACCCCGTTCGGGGTCGGCACCCCGTGGGTGATGCAGCTGGCCCGTCGGCCAACCACCTTGATGTCCGGGAAATCGCCCGGTTCGACTGCTGAGGCGTGGCGCCTCGAAGTCGATGCCTGCCTGGAGGGTTTCCGGCGGGCCTTGCGGGCACTGGAGTTACCCGCATGGCGCCACCATACGGCGTGCGCGGCGGACGCAGGCCGGCGAACAGGCCCCGATCCGCCACCCTTGTCGGTCTTGATGCGATGAAAAGGGCCGCCCGGATCGGGCGGCCCTTAGGGTCAGAACAGGCTGGGCTGGGACAGAGGTAGGGTTGTCGCCCCCCGCTGTACGGCCTTCTGCTTGGGCGAGCTATCCCGCCAGTCCTCGCGCAGGCACGCAAGGATCTTGGGTGACGTGCGGCCACGGCCGGCGTTGGTCTCGACTACCAACGGTCGCCGGTGGCACACCTCGATCCACTCGATGGGGATCCCATGCAGGGTCCAGCTGTGTCCGGGACGGAGCCAGTACCTTCGGCCCAGCGCCAGGTCGCCCGCTTTGGCCTGCGCCTTCCGCTCAAGCATCCTCGCTCGCCATTCCAGGGCATATCGATGCCGTTCCGGATCCATGGGCTGAGTCGGGTAGTCCAGGAAGGACAGCGGACAGCTGGTCTCACAGGGCCCGTCGAACTCGCTCACGAGCTTGTAGCACCACTCGCCGCTGCCCCGCTTGAGCAGGAGCAGGCCGATCTCGTACCAGCTGGATTGGGTGGTCTCCACCCGGATCAGCAGCCACACGTGCATGCCCCGAATCGCCTTGCGGACAATCGTCGTGCTCCGCGCGCCGCGGACGTTGAGGTCGCGGGTGAATGCCTCGATGGCGTGGGCCATCGACGTGGGGGTGGAACTGCAGCTCCAACCCATGGGCTTCTCCTTGGGCGTCCAGGGTGGACGCCGGTTCGGTTTGCAGGAAGGCGCCGGACGGGTAGGCTCGCGGTCATGAAGACGTCCGCAACTGCCCTACCCGCCCGTGCCAAGGGGGATGTCGTGCTGACGGCAGTGCCTGGGGACCCGAGGGCCTACAGGAACGCCGTCATCGCCGCGGCGATCTCGCCGGAGCCCGACGCGCTGCAGCCGTTCATCGAACGAGCGGAGCAGGCGCGGGCCCGACGGGATCGCTTTCGCCTCATCAGCGGCGCGCCTGCGCCCGACGATGGCGAAGCACGCACTCGCGTGCCTCGATCTCCTCCCGGGTCAACCTGAGCAGGAAGCGCAGGTCCCGGGCGAGCTCGGTGAAGCTGGGCTCGAGGCCCACGAGACGAGTCAGCTCGTCTCGCTTGACCGCAAGCTCGCGCTCGCTGGCCGTTGTCAGGAAGCGCCCGAAGGCCCTCCGTTCTTCCTTGTCGACCATCGCGTGGTCCTCCGAATAGAGGGAGGCCACGACCGAAGGTCGAGGCGTCCCGAGTGATGACGGGACGCCCGTTCGGGTTGTCCTGGCCGCTACGCGGCCTTGTTGCCTGAAGCCCGGATGCCCGGGTGCGAGCGCGCCGCTTCCGCGAGCGCGCTGTAGATCGTTGTGACCAGGTCCGGATCGATCACCACGGCGGAGTCGTCGACCCGCGCCGGCGCGGTGTCCCCGCCGTATTGGGGAATCTCGACCCGCGGCGACTCATCGAGGCGATCGCCGTAGTCGACCAGGAGCAGGTCAACCGCCTGGTCCGAACGGATGCCGTCCAGACGAAGACCCGGCCCCAGCTCCACCACGACCCGAGGGCCGCGGTGTCGTTGCTCGAGTTCATACCGTGCCTGCAGCAGCTCGCTTGCCAGTGCCCGAACCACGGAGGCATCCACACGGGCCTCGGCAGGCAGGGCGTGCGCGTAGTGCTTGATGGTTCGGATGGGCAACATGGCCTGCTCCTCAGTTGCGGATGGGGATGATCTGCTCGGGACTCAGGGCCTCGAAGGGATCCACCAGCCGGAGCTGGCGACAATGCGGGTCCGCGGGGTCGGCAGCGATGGCCACGCCCAGACGGGTCAGCAGCCGCGCCCGATCGGCCGGACACAGGTAGAACCTCGCCAGCCGACGTGCGCGGCGGGCCACAAAGGCCTGCCGATCGCGCCGGCGCGCCGGTGCTCCGTCCTCCAGCCAGGCCGCCAGCTGGTCGAATCCAACGACGGCGGGAAGGCCCAGCACCGGCCGATCCAGGCGGTAGGGCGTATCCCGGGCCGTCCTGGCCAGCTGCTCGGCCTGGCGGACCTCGAGGGGGCTGGCCCCTTCGTCCCAGGCGGCCAACTCGTACATGTCGATCACCGCCGGGGTTTCCCCGGCCACGATCTGGTAGCAGAAGGCGCGAAGCGCCTGCGCCCGGGAAGGCCCAGACGGTTGCCCTGCCCGCTGGTGCGCCTCGGTGAGGCGTTCCCAGTCCGGGGCCGAGCCCGGCAGGAGAGTGATAGCGGAAAGGTCCATTGCGGAACCTCCAGATGAAGCCCGGAAACACGCCGGGTCGCTGGGCCCGAGAGTGGGCCGACAGCGGCAGGCCGATCGCCTGTCCGAGGGGGCCTGGAACAGGCGCCCTGGGACAGACGCCTGGTTGCCCAGGCGCCTGGAGAAGCGGCCGCCGCGGAAGATCCGCGGCGGCCGGGTGTCAATGGAGCCGGTCTTCATGACGCCGCTTGCGGCGACGCAGAACACCGATCTCCACGGCCGAGTCGAGCTCGGCCTCGCTTGCGCCATTGGCGCGTGCCACCTGCTCGAACTTGCCCACCACATCGGCGGGCTCGTTCGTCTCGATGGCATCCACCAAGGCGATGAGGTTCCGGACCTTGCTCCGGTCCGGGTGCTTGCTTGATGCCTTGTGCATCGTGTTCTCCTTACCCGCAGGCGCCAATGTGCCCACAGGTGGTGCAGTGGTCGCACCCATCACGCTTGATGAGTGCAGGCGCCTGGCATTCCGGGCAGGTGCGGCCCGAAACGATCAGCGCCGGCGTCGTCGTCACGGCGACCTGGTCGGCCTCAACGAACAGGCCGGCTTGCCGAACCGGCTGGCCGCGCCCGTCGAGGAGCCCCAGGACCTGGTAGCGGTGCAGCACCAGCCGCGCGATGTACGCCACGGTGGACGGCTGCAGGGCGCCCTTGTCGGTCCCGGGCAACTGGGCCCAGAACTGGCCGCCCGCCTCGCTGTAGTCGACCAGCGACTTCAGGCGCGCCGCGATCCAGCTGAGGTCGCGCACGCGCATGTCCAGCGAGAGGCACTTCAGCAGGCCCGTATAGGACGCACTGAAATCCCCCGCGAGCCACACGCTGAAGGGAAAGCGCACCCCGTCGAGGACCGCTTCCTTGACGACCAGCATCCCGTCGTCGCCGACGGTGGTGTTGGCGATGTCGGCATACCAGGCCATCGCGCCGTCGGGCCCGGTCTTGGGCTCCTTCCGGCTGGCCATGGCCGCCACCAGCGGCGCCGGCGTGTCCTGGCCGTCCAGGCCCTCGAACCACCCGGTCCGGATGCACTCGGACTCCAGAATGGTTGCCAGGGCGGCGATCGCCCCGCTGACCGGCACGATGTCCTGTGTGGACAGGGGCAACGCGAACGGCGTGCCCTTCGCGCGCTTGAGGGCGTTCAGCTTGTCGCGCACCCAGCGCCGGTCGGTGGTCCGCAGGTCGCCAGAGAGCAGCTTGGCCAGGGGCGGCAGCCCCCGAGGCGCCTGGTCGCCGCTGACCAGCAGCTGGAAAGGCTGCGTGGTGCCATTGGCGTAGGTGCCGACGGTGACGTAGAACTTGCCTTCCGGCGCGCTCACCGCCCAGCTCCGGCTCGGGCAGCCCGGGACCTCCGGGCTATCGGGCCAGCGAACCGACCCCGCCACCACCTCGCCGACAGGGGTCAGCGTCAGACGCCGGTCCGGATCGGACGCCGGCGCCGTGGCGGGGGCGGCGGACTGGCTCGGGTCGATCAGCACCTGGCCACGCACAGGGTTGGGCCGGTAGGCCGACACGCACTTGATGCCCAGCGCGTAGGCCTTCTGGTAGATCGCCTTGAAGTCCTCGAACGGATAGTCCGCCGGGACGTTGACGGTCTTGCTGATGGCCGCGTCGATCCAGCGCTGCGCCGCGGCGAGCACGTTGAGATGCTCGTCGACGGTCAGCTCCCCGGCGGTTCTGGCGGCTGGTGGCCGCGAGCCCTCGGGGTTGCCCAGCGCGTACCAGACGCGCAGGCCGTGGTCGACCACCTTCACCCGGCGCTTGCTGCCGTCGGGGTTGAGGATGTTGCGCTCGTATTCGAGCGCGAACGCCGGCTCGATGCCGTTGGAGCACGAATCCCCAAACGACAGGCTGATAGTGCCCGTCGGCGCGATGGACAGCGAGTGGGAATTGCGCATGCCACCGGCGATCATCTTGCGGAGCACGAGTTCAAACTGCTGGACGAAATCGCCCTGCAGGTACTTGTCCGCCTCGAACAGCGGAAAGCTGCCCCGCTCCTCGGCGAGCTCCGCGCTGGCGCGGTAGGCCGCGCTGGCCAGCGCCTGGCACACCTCATCGGTGAACCGGATGGACTCATCCGAGCCGTAGGCGATGCCAAGCATCATCATGGCCGTTCCCAGCCCGAGGATGCCCTGCCCCACCCGGCGCTTGGCCATGGCCTCCTGGTACTGCTGCTCCAGGGGCCAGCGTGTCACGTCGAGCACGTTGTCGAGCATGCGCTGGCCGATCGTGGCCAGCCGGCTCAGCTCGACGAAGTCGAAGCGGGCCTTCGGCGTGAACGGATCGATCACCAGACGGGTCAGGTTGATCGAGCCCAGGCAGCAGCAGCCATACGCCGGCAGCGGGTGTTCGCTGCACGGGTTGGTGGCGATGATCTGCTCGGTGTACCACAGGTTGTTCACCTGGTTCATCCGATCGAGGAACACCACGCCCGGCTCGGCCGTTTCGTAGGTCATCCGGACGATCTGGTCCCACAGGGCGCGGGCATCGACCGTGCGATAGACCCACAGGCCATCTTCCCGCTGGAACGCCTCGGGGTGCGCCGACGGGCTGGGCCGGGCGGCATGCACCAGCTGCCAGGGGGTGCCGGATTCAACGGCGGCCATGAAGCGGCCGACGGTGGCCACGGAGATGTTGAAGTTCGTCAGCCGGCCGGCTTCACGCTTGGCCGCCAGGAACTCCTCGATGTCCGGATGGCTGACCTCGAGGATGCCCATCTGGGCTCCCCGGCGGGCGCCAGCCGAACTGACCGTGGCGCAGGTCGCATCGAACATGCCCATGAAGGACACCGCGCCGCTGGCCATGCTGTTGGTGCCGGCGACCCAGGCCCCTCGGGGACGGATGGGCGAGAAGTTGTAGCCCACGCCGCCACCCTTGCGCATGGTCTGAGCGGCCTGACGCTGGGCAGTGATGATCCCGTCCATCGAGTCTTCCTCGATCGGGATCACGAAGCAGTTGATCGCCGTGGTCGCAAGGTCGCGACCCAGCGCTGCACTGATGCGGCCGCCGAACACGTAGCCACTGCGCTGCGCTTCGGTGAAGCGCTCAGTGACCTCGGACAGCTCGGCGACCAGGTTGGTAAGCCTCGGCACGCCGGCCTCCACTCGCGGGTCGGCCTCGAGCGCGTCGGAAGGCGACTCGCCCTTCAGCGTGGCACGAACGGCGCTCTCGACGACCTCAAGCAGACCGCCATGGAGACTCCACCAGCGCTCTGCGTCCTCGTTGCCGTACCAGGCGAGCGCCAAGCGCCGTGTCAGCGTGTGGTGACGCAGCGGCAGCGGCATGGACGGCTCGATGCACAGGCGCGCCGACGCCGGCGTGCGCCACTGGAGCTCGGCCAGCGCCAGCGCGAGGCTGGTTCGCAGGTAGAGCTCGTCCAGCGACTCACCGCGGAGGTACTTCTCCTCCAGGACGGAGGCACTGACTTCCTGCAAGCCCAGGCGCACGGCCCGGCTCAACTCGTTGGGACTTCCCATGTTCATTCTCCGAATGGGTGACGACTCGTCGGGAGTCGTCCCGGGACCCTCAGCGAAGGCGCCGGGAAGGCGCTCGTCGAAGGTCACGATCCACCGGAGGGTTCCAGCCCATCGGGGCGGAATCCCCGGTGGGATGGTGGGGGCGACCGGAGGTCGCATTCACCGGCGGGCGCCGGTGGCTTGGATGCCCCGATCTGGCGGGGTCCGCTTCCCTTGCGGGAAGGTGTCTCCTGGCCGGGCTCGCCGGCACAGCACCAGTGTCCGTCGTCGGCCCGGGGGCGTGCTGGCCATCTGGTCCCGATCGCGAACCCTTCCAGCCCCTGGACGAAAAACGGCCCCGCCCCCTCAAAGAGGGGCGGGGCCGGGGTGAGGCGGCTCAGGCCGCCAGCTTGACGTCGATCTTGCCGGCCTCATCGATCCGGACCGCGAACGCCTTGCCGCGGACCTGCTGGCTGTACACGCTGTGACGCAGCAGCGCCTGGAGATAGGCGGCCGGGCCACCCAGGCACTGAGCAACCGTTTCGACATGCTCCTGCCTGGCGCGGTCATGCCAGGCTTCGTCGTACCGGTCATCCTCAAGGAAACCGCACATCTGTGCGACAACCTGGCCGCTAGGGTCCTGTCGTGGCTGGTAGACCACGATCTCGTCGGCCACCCCCTTTGCAGACCAATGGATGAACGCGTTGTCGGCAACGGACGCCGGCGGCGCGAACGCTCCAAGGCTGATCTTCGCAGAGTCGCAGATGACAAGCTCCGCGTTGAAGTGGTCTCCCGAGAAGCCGAGGGTAACCGGCTCCTCGGCACCGACCGCTTCAACGCTGATGTCCTCGCCTTCTACTACCTTCACATGACGGTGCAACCAGTGGTCAGGGTGAAGCTGATGTGCGGGATTCAGCACGAGGTCGCCTGTCGCCTTCGCGAACATCAAGGCGGTCATGTAGGCGGGCCCTTCGAGTTTGCCAAGGTCCAGGATGCGCAGCCCCTTGCGGGTGATCTGCTGCCACGCATCCGTCGTTTCGTCGGTCAGAACGGTCGCCGATGTCGACAGGGCATCGCCGGCGTCGTCCGTGACGTTCGGGTAGCCGGTGACCATCTCGAACCAGTCAGGATCAACCAGTTCGATGTCGTTGAGCAGCTCCGGCGCGTACTGCAAGGCATGGTAGCGATGCGCATCGAAGAAGGCCGGACCCCCCAGCTCCTTCTTTCGCTGCGCCAGGCTGGCGCGCCGAACCTGGCTGACGATCTCCCATGCTTTGCTTTCCACACTGACCTCATCGACGATGCCAGTGCGGTCGGGGAAGCGAACAGCCACCGCGGGATCGAGGTGGATGATCGATGCCTCATCGATGTACAGCGACCTCGGGCGACCCACAAGGATGCCCTGTGCAGCGAGCTGAACGTCTGAGTTGTCGAGCGACACCCTGACCTTGCCGAGCGGCGTGGTCAGGAAGCTCTCGTCCAGTGCCTTGGGCCGCTTGATCTCCTTGCCGTCGATGATGACCGGGATGGGAAATGCAGCCAGGCGCCACCGCAGCTCGTCCATCGGGAGATAGCCCACACCGCTCAGGATGATGGTGGTGCCCTGCACAGGCTCTGCCATCTGCTCCACGGTGGGCTTGCCCCCCTCGAGCAGCGCCTGGGTGTCTGCCTGGATCCGAAGCGAGCCGCTGCGGATGTCCATGTGCTGGGCCTGGTAGACCGCGCTCAGCAGCCCAACGCCAAAGGGCTTGTCCGTCTCGCGGACCTGTTCGTCCCAGCCAGAGTCGCCGATGGCGAACAGCAGGTTCGGATCCTTGATGCCGTGGCCGTCGTCGGTGACGATCAGCGTCTTGTTCTTTTCGTCGTAGTCCACGCTCACCCGCGTCGCACCGGCGCGCCGGGCATTCTGGACGAGCTCGAGGACCAGGCTGCCCTTGCCCGCAAACGCATGACGCAGGGACTGGAGCAGGCTGGACTGGTTCAGGGTGAGGCCCTGAACTTGGGGGAGATTGCTCATAGGGTTCTCCAGCCAGGCCCAGGGCCTGGCGTGCGTTGATGTCCGGATGTCGCCGGGTCGATTGCGTCCACAGTGGACGCGGTGACCGGGCTGACCGATGCGGCCGCGCAGGGCAGCGACATGGGTCAGGCAGGTCGGCGTCGCCCCGCCCTGGCGCGAAGCCAGGACGGGGACAGCCGGGCGCCAGGGGCGCCGCTTGATCACACCTCGAGGTAGTTGATCTCCTCGCACAGGTCGTCGATTTCCTCATCGCTGAGGATCTCGTCGGGTTGATTGAGGATCTCCTCGGCCAGGGCTTGGCGCTCCTGGGGTGTGCGCTGCTGCAGGCAACGGAGCGCCAGCAGCAGGGTGTTTGCTCCCGCGGAAGTTACGGGGAGGTTGTCGGACTTCATCATCGAACTCCTTGTGTTCAGGCGACCCTGACGGGAACTGTTTCCAGCGTCTCGCCCTAGCGATTGCGCGGCACCTAGAAGCAGAACGCGGGGCCCTTCCGTCTCAGATCAGCACTTGGCTTATCGCGTCCCAGGCGGTTGATTTCATCGCACAGCCACTCGATCTCCTCGTCGTTGAGGATCACGTTGGGATGGTGGAGAAACCGCTCGGCCAGCTCTTGGCGCTGCTGGCGTGTGCGGTGCTGCAGGCCACGTAGTGCCAGCAGCAGCGTGTTCGCTCCCGCGGATGTCACGGGGAGGCTATAGGACATCATCATCGAACTCCTCGTATGGCGCGGTCTGCTAGAAGCAGAAGGCAGGCTTGGGTTGCGCCTTCAACTTCTGTCTCAGATCGGCAACTGGCCGGGGCCGGGGTGGTCCGACGCAGAGCGCTTCATGGCCGATGGACTCGATCCGATCCCAGTGCTCGCTGATCAGTCTGGCGACATGATCGCCGGTCAGCGTGTGCTCGGCGCTGAAGGTGCAGCATCCGGTCTCGGCATCCATGCGCACGGCGACGAAGCGCTTGCCGTTGAGCCAAAGCCCCAGACTTCGGGTGTCGTCCGCCGGCACAGCCAGCCGACCCAGAAGGCTCTTGCCGCAGCCCTCCACCACAAGACGCCTGGTTGACTGGTGTTCCACCGCGTAGGGAACGCTGTCGATGTAGATGTTGGGAGCGTTCATCGCGCCCCCGTATTGCTCTGATCCAGAACGACACACAGCTCGTCGATCTCCTCGTCGACCAGGATGGGCCCCGGGTCGTCCAAGAGCTGACAAGCAAGCGGCATCCGGTGCGGCGGCGCGATTTGCTGCAGGCAGCGGAGCGCGAGCAGCAGGGTGCTGAGCTCGGCTCCAGTGAGCCGAACAGGATGGGTATCCATGGGGGTATCTCCCTGAGGGGACCCGGGGTTTCCGGATCCTTTCGTTGAGTGCCGCAAGGGCTGGTCAGCGTTCCCAGCCCTCGGGAAAGTTCCGGACCGCTTCGGCTGCGAGACTGGCGATCTCGGCCGGCTTGTCGGGCAGGACTGCGGGCAGGTGGTTGCGGGGGACCCAGTCGGTCCGCTGCTCGCGAGTCACCCAGACGCGCCGAAGCCCTATTCGTACCACCTTCACGCCAAACAGGACGTAGATGGGCCGTGGCAGAGCGATGACCGTGTGGGTGCGTCTCATGGCGCCTCCAACGTGCGATCGTGAGCGGCCTCGACGGCTGCCACGTACTCGGGCGATGTTGCGATCTCCCACTCCCACAGCCAGGCAACGGCGGGCTTGTCCTCGCCGGGAACCGTGAAGGTTCCACGACTTGGGTCATCGTCGTCGTGCTCCTCGGCATCGCGATCTGCGGAGATCATCCGGATCGGGGGTGGCTCGGTGTTGCAGTCGAGTCCCCTTACCAGGCCGCCGTCCATCGCGATCACAATGACGGGCTCGCAGCTGGCGATGTAGCCAATCTCGGCGCTGCTCAGCGCCTGTGCCAGGGTCTCCAGCTCAGCAGGTGACATCGCCTCGCCGATCCCGTCAGGCGCGATCTGCGCCAGGCGGTTGGACTGCACGGCGTCCTGCAGCACTGCGCCGAGCAGGCGCAGCTGGGACATGCTCAAGTTCATGACGCGCTCCAGTTGAAGCGCGGGGCTCCCCAGGCGGGGAAGCCCCGCGGGGGATGATGCGGCCACTCAGGGCCGTCCGGGAACCGTGCGAGCACGGTTCGATGGTGTCCAAGGTAGACGGTGGGGCCGGCGCGTTCGGGCGCAACAGGACCCGATCCTAAGGACTACAAGCGACCCGGATCGCCTGGGTCGAGGCGGTTTCAGGACCAGCGCTGGGGCCTTCGCGGGGTGGGCTGTCGTACTACCGGTTGCACCGGCTGGACTAAGCGGCACCCGGCGGGGGTGGCTCCCACCCCCGCCTTCTCATCGACATCTCCGGCGGCTCCGGCGGCATGCGCTTGGGCTTGGCTGCGCATGCCCGCCCACTCGACGCCTGCGACGGCTCGCCGAGCTCGTCCGTCCTGCTGACGCCGAGGGTGCGCCGGTTGGGCTTCCGGGCGTGTCCGCAGTGGACGGCCGCCCCTTGATTTGGAGAAGCGATCGCGTGCGGTAGGCATGGGGTGTCCCCCCAACAGCCGGGCACACGATGAACCTCAACCTCCTCTTTCTTCCCTCAGGGCAGCTCCGTCCTGCCGCACACGACCATCCGGCTGTCAGGGCGGCTCTCGCCAGCACCTCGCTGGCGGACATGCAGGCCCGCTACCAGGATGGGCGCGCCGACGAGTCGCTGTGGCGCTGGTTCGAGTTCCTGTGGCGCTGGTCGGCACCGCGGCACGGCGTGAACGACCTGGCGCACGAGCGCGCCTGGTCCCGCCTGGGGCCGGCCGGATACTGGCGCCGCATCTCGCGGGTCCGGGCCTTCGTGGCGCGTTGCCGCGGCGCGCTTGCGCAGGAGCCGCGCGCATGACCCGGCTCACCGCGAACATGGAGCGCACGCTGCGCCTGCTGCTGTCGCTGGGCGGCGACGTCGCCTTCGTGCGCCTGGGCGGCAACCTGGCAATCCATCAGACCAATGGTGCTCGCCGTCTTGCCCGAGCCGGCCTGGTCGAGGCGCACCCGACTGATGGCACCTGGCGGCTCACGCAGGAGGGGGTGAGCGTTGCCCGGCAGCTCGAGGGTCGAGAGGGAGAGGACCCTCCGGCTTGATGCCGACCCCTATCCGCCAGCCGCGGGCACCCTCCCCCAACACGCGGCACTTCGCCTCGCCAGCGTGGGTATGTCGCCCTCGCCGGCTTTTCTCTGGCACGGCCAGGCCGCGGATTTGGAGCCGGCGACTCGGCGCGTAGCGTGGTCAATACCACCTCCGGAGCACTTCGATGTCCACGACGGCTTCCGCTAGACCAGTTCCCACAGGGCACAACCCGTTTCGCGCTGTCGTCCCCCATTTCGCATTCGCGGGAGGCGGCGCCCATGGCTGACGGCACCCGCCAGACTGGCTTTCACCTGCCCGCCCTGGGACGCTGTCGGTTGCGGCCCGGAGAGATCGTGGTCGACCTGTTCGCTGGCGGCGGTGGCGCGAGCGAGGCCCTGCGCCAGGCGCTTGGACGTGACCCCGACATCGCGATCAACCATGACGCAGCGGCGATCGGCATGCACGCGGCGAACCACCCGTACACCCGGCACCTGCAGGAGGACGTCTGGCACGCCGACCCGCGGCGCCTGGTCGCCGGTCGTCCGGTCGGTTGGCTGCATGCCAGTCCGGATTGTTGTCACTTCTCACAGGCCAAGGGTGGTCAGCCGCGCAGCAAGGCCATCCGGTCACTGGCGTGGGTTGTTCTGCGCTGGGCTGGCACCCTTGCGCGCGACGGGGTGGCCCCCCGCATCCTGAGCCTTGAGAACGTCAAGCAACTTCTGGGATGGGGTCCGCTGGTCGCGAAGCGCGACCCGGCCACTGGTCGAGTGGTCACGCTGGACATGGTCACCGGCCCTGACGGTCGGCGCATCCACCGCGTCGCCGCGCCGGGCGAGCGCGTGCCGGTGCAGCGCCAGTTCCTGGTCCCCGACAAGCGCCACCAGGGTCGCACCTGGCGGCACTTCGTAGCCGCGCTTCGGGGCCTGGGCTACACGGTCGAGTGGCGCAAGATTCGTGCCTGCGACCACGGCGCCGGCACGACTCGCGAGCGGCTGTTTGTAATCGGACGTCGGGACAGCCGGCCGATTCGATGGCGGGAACCGTCTCACGGTCCTGATCGGGCAGCGTCCTATGTCACTGCGGCTGACTGCATCGACTGGAGCATCCCGTGCCCGTCGATCTTCACGCGCAAGCGCCCGCTGGCAGACGCCACGCTCCGGCGCATCGCTCGAGGTATCGACCGGTTCGTGCTGCGCGCCCCCGAGCCTTTCATCGTCCAGTGCGCGAATGCAAGCGCCGTTGGTCTCGCGTCGACCGACCGCCCTCTGGGCGTGGTGACGGCCCGGCCCCGAAGCGGCACCCACGCGGTGGTGGCGCCGACCTTGGTCCAGGCAAGCCATGGCGAAGGGCTGCCCGGCGGCGTGCAGCGGTGGGGCGCTGGTGCCGCCGAAACGGGGGCACCCGTCGGGACGATCACCGCGTCCGGCGGCGGCGGGCATGCCCTGGCCAGCGCCACCCTGGTCAAGTTCCGGGGCGACAGCCCCGGCCACCCTGTCACCGACCCGGTTCCCACGGTCACCAGCGGGGCGGGCGCTGCTCGACCGGCGGGTGCCGCCCACGCCACGGGCGTGCTGACCGCCTACCTCGAGCAGGCGAACGGCGGCCCTCGCAATGCCAACTTGGCCGGACATGGCGCGGGTGAGCCGGTCAGCACGATCACACAGGCAGGAAGCCAGCAGCGGCTGGTGACCGCGCACTTGGCGACGTTGCGTCACCACAGCACGGGGGCGCCTGTCGCCGACCCGCTGGCGACCATTGCCGCCCAGGGCGGGCACGCCGTGGTCGAATGCCAACTGAGTCCCGAGCATGAGGAAGGCGCCCTGCGCGTCGCAGCCTTTCTGCTCCGTTACCACAGCACCGGCGGCCAGTGGGCCAGCTTGCGCGACCCCATGACGGCGGTGACGACGAAGGACCGATTGGCGCTCGTCACCGTCCTGGTGCGCGGCGTACCGCACGTTATCGTCGACATCGGCCTGCGGATGCTCAAGCCTCGCGAGCTCTACGCCGCCCAGGGATTTCCATCCACCTACATCATCGACCGCACCGCAGATGGCCGCCGTCTGACGATCAGCGAGCAGGTGCGCATGGTCGGCAACAGCGTAAGCCCTCCGCCCCTGAGAGCGCTGGCCGAAGCAAACCTTGACACCGCCGATGAGCGGCAGGCGGTGGCCGCATGACGACCGACGCCAGCACCGACCTGATTCCCTGCGACCCGTTCTTCGCACCGTCCAGCGAAGGGGCGCTGGACCCGCTGCTGACCCGGCGCGAGCGCCTTGCGCTGGTGATCGAGGCGACGGCATCGGGGCTGGATGGCGACGGCAAACTCGCTATCGGCTACTTCCTCGCGGGCGCAAAGGCCAAGCAGGGCAACTGCCCGATGAAGGTCGCCGACCTGCTCAACCCGGAAGCCGCGACCGCTGCGCTCGATGCCGACTTCTGGCAGCAGGCCATGCAGCTGACGGACGTGTATGACTGCATGCCGCAGGCGCGACGGGACGAGTGGACCCAGGCGATCGAGCGGCACCAGACGCCGCCTTTCACCGCGGACCATGTCATCCCGACCTTCCAGACCCTGCTGTCGAGCCGCCAGCAGTTCTTCGCCGAACGGGTGGATGGCATCTTCCGGGCGCTGTCGAGATCGCACGTCACGAACCGGCCGGAAGGCTTCGGCAAGCGCATGATCATCCCGTATGCGTGGCGTGGCAACTATCCGGACACGTCGACCTGTGGCTGCATCAACGACCTTCGCGCCGTTGTCGCGCGGTTCATGGGCCGGGACGAGCCGCCCTGGCGGTCCACCAGCCACGTCGTTGCGCACGCTGCCGACCACGCACGCAAAGGCAAGTGGGTGACGCTCGACGGCGGGGCCCTACGCATCCGCGTTTATCGCGGCATCGGTACCGCGCACCTGGAGGTGCATCCTGACATGGCCTGGCGTCTCAACGGCATTCTGGCCAGCCTGCACCCGCAGGCGATCCCGGCGTCGATGCGTGAGCGCCCCAAGGTCGTGAAGCTGCGCGAGTTCCGTCTGCTGCAAAAGCCGCTGCCGTTCCAGGTGCTAGAGATCCTGGGCGCCATGAGCTGCGACAGCGAATGGACGACCGACCGCTTTGGCGAGCCTCGGCGGTCGAATGTCCTGCGCAACACCCGGAAGTACCCTTACGACGTCGTGATGGACAAGGCGACGCGCAGACAGGTCGAGGGCGTGCTGGGCGCGATCGGCGGCGTCGAGGACGGGGGTGTCTGGCGCTTCGACTACGATCCTGGCGAGGTCCTCGCCGAGATCGTCTGCAGCGGCTGCATCCCGGACCAGGCCTCCCACCAGTTCTATCCGACCCCCGAGGGGCTCGCTCAGGAGGCGGTCGCCGCTGCGGGCATCGCGGCCGATATGCGGGTTCTCGAGCCCAGTGCCGGCCAGGGTGGACTCGCCGACCTGCTGCCGCCTGACGCCGTCTGCGTCGAGGTCAGCGCCCTGCATTGCCAGATCCTGCGATCGAAAGGGCGCGAGCCGATCTGTGCCGACTTCACGACCTGGCGCGACGGCGTGTTCGATCGCGTGGTCATGAACCCGCCCTTCAGCGAGGGGCGCTGGCGCGCCCACCTGAAGCACGCTGCCTCGATGGTTCGTCCCGGCGGCCGCCTGGTTGCGATTCTGCCCGAGACGGCCCGCGGCAAGGCGCAGCTTCCCGGGTGGACCGAGCGTTGGGGTGAGGTGCATCGGGGCGCCTTCCCGGGCACGTCCGTCGCGGTGTCGATCCTGACCGCGGATCGGCCGGCATGACGAGCCGCCGCCTTCAACTGGGGCAGTTCTTCACCCCCGCCTGGGCGGCCGAGGCGCTCGTCGAGCAGCACTTCGGGGACCTCACCCTGTGCGACACCGTGCTCGAGCCCTCGTGCGGGCCAGGCGCCTTCTTGGCCGCCCTCCCCGACCACGTGCCCGCCCTGGGGGTCGAGATCGACCCCGAGCTGGCGGAACGGGCCAGGGTCAACACGGGACGCACCGTGCTGGTGGGCGACTTCACCGAGATCGACCTGCCGGTGCGGCCGACTGCGATTATCGGCAACCCGCCCTTCCGGCTGGCCACGATCGAGGCCTTCCTGCGCCGTGCCCGGGCGCTGCTGCCCGACGAAGGGCGATGCGGACTCATCCTGCCGGCGTTCGCCTTCCAGACCGCGCGAACCGCCTGCCGGCTCTCCGAAGGCTGGCGGGTCGAGCAGCAGATGCTGCCGCGCGACCTGTTCCCGCGCCTGCGGCTGCCGTTGTGCTGGGCGGTGCTACGCAAGTCCCGGCAGGGGGCACTGGTCAACTTCGCCCTGTATCACGAGGCGGTGGCAGTGGCGCGCCTGCAGGCCCGCTACCGCGCCCTGCTGGCCAGTGGCGAACGCAGCGCTTGGCGCGCGGTCACCGCCGCGGCCATGGAAGGCCTGGGCGGCGTCGCCACGCTGCCCGAGCTGTACGCCGAGATCGAGGGCCACCGACCCACGGCGAACCGCTGGTGGCGGGCGAAGGTGAGACAGTGCCTGCAGGGGATGGCCGTCCGCATTGGACCCGGGCGCTGGGCGATGCCCGTCCAGATCGCTGCATGAGCATGCCGATGTGGCGAATAGCAGAAGGCCGCACCACTGTCTTCAAGCGACTGGTGGCGCTTGTTTCCCATCCTTTCGGCGGCGAAGTGACGGTGTCGGTGGGCAACTGTAGACTTTGAAGCTACTCCACGCTGCGAGAGCGTCTGCAATGCCGCGGCTGCTGTTCTTGATCGTCCACTGGATCCTGTGTGTGTCGGCACTCGCATCGCGCCCGGGGGACTACGCTGCCTCGCCAGATGAGTTCAGTGGCCCCATGCCGATCGTGGCCACGCTCGCATTTTTCGCCATGCTATGGGCGACGACTGCGGAGAACGGGCCTCTAGCCGGATACGCCCGCAAGCATCCCGTGGGGGCGATTGCCCTGGTTGTTGGCGTCCCCGTGGGGGTGGGCCTCTTGTTCGGCTAGAGCATTTCCTTTGTCTCGAAATCTGCGACGGTTCGCTGCCTGATGGGTTGTTCGTTCGAGCAAATCAGCCAGCATTAGGGCAGTGTTACTGCCTGGAATCCCGCATGCTCCCGAACGACTACTTCCCGCTCGCTTCCCTCGATGACCTAATGGCCGACAGCAGCATCGTCGCAGTGGTGGTGCGCCCCTTCTCCAGCGTCGATGTGGACGACGCCCCCTCGCACGCCCTGGTGCTGATCGATGACGTGCTGCGCGAGCGCATTCGGTCTGCGCTGGCGTGGATGGCTGGATCGGGGGCGCTCGGCGTCGACTATCGCGTGGCGGTCCTGCAAGGACCCGAAAGCGCCACCTCCCTTGATCCGCTCGACGCCCTGGCCATCGAGGACGCCGTGGCCGCCGGCGAGTGGGTTGCGCTGCGCGAGCGCGCCCTGGCCCTGTGGGGCGAGGTGGGCGCCAAGGAGTGCGGGGCGGCGCAGGCTCGCTTCCAGGTCGACGCGGCGGGCGTGACGCTGCTCATGTCCCACGCGGGGGAGACGCTGCAGTCGACCCCCTTGGGCGCGCTCGTGCTCGAGGAGGCAGCGTGATGGGCGCCCCAGGCGCACCTGGGCCCGGGGCGGCGTCCGGCTCGGACGCTACCGTGGTGGCGATCGCCGAGGCCCTGGGACTGCCGGGTGATTCCAGTCCACAGACCGTGCTCGCACAGGTGCGCCGCCTGGTGCGGGTCCGGCGTGAGCGTGACGAGCTGCTGCGCGCCGCACTTGCGGCCTCGCGCTCAACGGCGTCCGCCAGTGACATGCAAGTCCTGAGCGAGGTCGCGCGACGGCTCGATCTGAGCATCGACTGAGTCCTTGGCCGCGCTGGCCCTCGCTTGCGCCTACCCGTTGCTCTGGTAGGCTGGACCTGTGTAGGATATTGCTCACACCTATGTGTGACACCGGCCGGGAGGAACCCGGACATCTATCCACGGCGCCGCCAGACGGGGCCGGGAAAGGAGATCATCATGGACACTCGCACCCTCTATCACGCCATCCGCCGCGCCGGCACGTCCGTCAACCGCCACCCGTCGCTCGCGCGACCCCAGGTGCGCCGGGCCACCACTTACACCGACCTGCGCCGCGCGCCGGCCCCTCGCGGCATGGGGCCGCGCCGGGACGAGATCGCACGGGCCTGCGCCGACCTGCGCCGGACCGAGGACGCGGCTTGGGCCGCCAGCCGGGTCACGCTGCGCGACCGCCTGCACGACCGCCTGCGCGACATCTACGCCGAGGTGATCGAGTCGCGCGGTGGCGAGACGACGATCCAGGGCGAATCCCGGGCCGTCCACCTGCACATCAAGGACCGCGCCGACGGCCTGGTGCTGCTGGCCGCCGACGGCTGGCGGCAATACAGCCGCCGATTCGGCGCCCGCCCCGCCGCCCTGCGCTACCTGTGCGGCCGGGACGACAACGGGCGCTGGGCCGTCCGAGTCCCGGGCACCGTCGACACCGTGCGCGCCGCACTGGCGTTGGTCGAGCCGGCGGCCGTGGCTGAGGCGCGGCGCGCCGGCCGGCAGGTGCTGCGACAGGGCGACGTCTACATGATCGAGCAGCGGACCGACAACATGGCGGCGCTGGTCGGCACCCGCCACCGGTGGGACGAGGCGACCCGCACCCTGCACCACGACGACCCGGACGCCCCGCACGGCGCGCTGCACGTCCCGTTCCGGGCCAAGGCCGTCCTACAGTCCGTGCTCCGCATGGGCCGCCACAACGGGCGCGGCCGAGGCGACTGACCATCCCGAGGAGATACCCCATGAGCGACGAAAAGCCGAAGTTCCGCGGCGAGCGCCTGTCCATCTACGCCGGCGTGCCGCTGGCGCTGGTGCTCGGCGGGCACGATGAAAACCGCAGCGGCCGGGTGAACGAGGTCTGCGACCGCTACCTGGCGATCGTGGCCGACAGCCAGCCCCGTTGGAGTCAGGCCCAATGGTCCGCCGTGTGCGACGCGCTGAACGGCTGCTGGTTGCGAGACGGCGACAGCCTGCGGTTTCTGTGGGCTGAGGTCGCGGACACGGAGGGTCTGGGGCAGAAATGGGGCATTGATCAGGACGAGCTGGTCCGCGAGCTTCGCGAAATGCCCATGGCGGGCAAGGTGGCTGTGGTCGAGCTGGTCGAGAGGTTCTGGGCGAACAGCCACCTGGACACACCGGCAGCACTCACAGCCGCTGGCGTGGTCTTGCGCGGCAGCTAGGGCCGCTTACGATTGGGGGCAGGCACTCCCTGTTCCCACGCGTTGGCCCGAGAGGGGTTCACCACGCCCGCTTGCAGAATGGAGCCGCTGGGGTAGGTTCAAGTCGTCCCCGCTGCCCTGCCCGCCATGAACACCCCGCACACCGACCCCGCCTATCACCCTCACGGCGACGTGCTCTGTCAGCTTTCGCGGTTGGAGAGCGCGCTCGCTGATCCCTACGTGGTCGACGTTGTTCGGCAGGCGGGGCGGATCATCGCCGGTCTCACTGGGGTCGCAGGCTATCCGCGGGTGCGCTGGAGGACTTTCGATCAGCGCCTGGGCCTGGTGCCGCCTCGGGCCGACACCTACCTGGTCGCGAATGATGAGAGGAGTCGCACCGCGTTCGCACGCTGGCAGCCACGACTGGGCAAGTGGACGTTCGCCAACGCCGCGCAGGCCTTCGCCGTGACCCACTTCAGTCTCGCCCCCATCGCTCCCGCACCGCTGGCGCTTGCATGATGCGCGACCTGCGATAGCGTGGAGTCATGAACCTCAGTCCCAGCGCGACCGCCTCCCGGGCCACCTTCCTCCGACCACTGAAGCGGCGTCCGGTCGACGCCACGCTGTACCAGCGTTTGCTCGACACCGGGCTCGCTCCACGACTGGCGCGCCTTGCCGCCGCTCGGGGCCTTGATCCCTCCGCGGTTTGGCCTAGCCAGGCGCAGCTGCCGAACCCCCTGAAGCTCCCCGACATCGTCCCGGCCGTCGATCGCATCGTGCAGGCCGTGCGGGGTGGCGAAGTGATCGTGGGGGCCTTCGATCACGACTGCGATGGCGTCAGCTCCGGGGCGGTCCTGTGGCATGCCCTGACCCAGATGGGGGTGCCGTCGCAGAGGCTGCACCTGGTCACCTCGCACAAGCTGCTCGAGGGCTATGGCCTGAGCGACCGGGTGGTCGACCGCATCCTCGCCCTCAACCCGCGCCCGACCCTGTGCATCACTGCCGACCAGGGATCGGCAGATGCGCCTCGGATCGCCCGGCTGGCCGCCGAGGGCATCTCGACAATCGTGACGGACCACCACGGCATGCCGGCCGATGGCCCGCCCGCGGCTGCCGTCGCGGTGGTGAATCCCTGCCGGGAGGACTCCGACTTCCCCGACCGCGCCATCGCCGGCGTCGGGGTGATGTGGCTGGTGATGAACGTCGTGAGGAGCGCGCTGATCAAGCGCGGTCTGCTGGCCGCGGATGCCCCGATGCTCCGCGAGCTGCTCGACCTGGTCGCGGTCGGCACTGTCGCCGATGCCGTGAGCCTGGCCAGCCCGGTGAACCGCTGGATCGTCCAACACGGACTTCCGCTGATCGAGCGTGCCGAGCGCCCCTGCTGGCGCGTGGTCCCCCAGGTCGCCGAGGCAAAGACCAAGGGTGGGATGACCGCTCGCGACATCGCCTTCGGCCTGGGGCCGCTCCTGAACGCCCAGGGCCGCATGTCCGATGCCCGTGAGGGCATCCTGTTCCTCACCGCCCAGGACGAGCGCGAGGCCGGCGCCCTGCTGGGGCAGCTGCAGGCCAACAACGAGGCGCGCAAGGTCCTGGAGCGCGGCCTGGTCGCCGTGGCGGCCGAGCTGGCCGATGCCGAGGTCGTCGCCGGCGCGGCCGGCCTGACCCTGATGCTGGTCGACGGCAGCCCGTCCGTCCAGGGCATCGTCGCGAGCCGCATCGTCGATCGCCACCACCGCCCGACGATCTGCCTGTCCCCCAGCCCTACCGAGCCGGGCATCGTGAGCGGCTCGGTACGCAGTGTGCCGGGCTTCGATGTCCGCCAGGCGCTGGCCAGAATCGATGCCGAGGCGCCCGGGTTGCTGCTGGGCTTCGGCGGCCACGCGGCCGCGGCCGGCCTTCGCCTGGAGGCGAAGCGCTGGCCCGAGCTGTCCTCCCGCTTCGCCGCGGTCGTGGCCGAGTCCGCGTTGGACACGCGGCCAGCGATCGAAGTGGACGGCAGGCTGACCGAACGTCCCGACTGGGACCTGGTCGAGCAGCTGCTGAGCCTGGAGCCCTTCGGCCGCGGCTTCCCCGCTGCGGTGTTCGAGGCATCGGTCGAGGTGGTCCGGGTCGAGATCTACAAGGAGGCGCACGTGTGCCTCACCTTGCGCTGGCCGAACGACAACGCGCCCATGCGGGCCATGTGGTTCAACGCCGCGAGTCGCTGGCGGGCGATGTCTCCGCAGAGCACCGGGGATGCGGTCTGCAATCTCCGGGCCCACCTGGTCTTCGAGATCTCGCCCTCAGCGTTCCGCGGCGAGCGACGGCTGGAGCTGGCCGTTGCCGACGTGCGCTCGGTGCTGGAGCTTCAGCCCCGGGAGCCGGCTGCCTCGGACCTGCAGCCGCGTCGGCGGCCCATGGCGGTGTCCTGAGCGGGCGCACCCGTAGCCGTGACGGCAGGGGCCGTCAGGGCCCGGGACTGGGCTCAAGGAGACGGCGCCAAGCCCAGATCAGCGCCAACACCCATTTCACCCCGGCCGCGTGACTGTGCGAGGGAGCGCGTCCAGTCGGCGCCTGCAGCACCTCAACGCCTCTGTATTGCCCCACCTCCAGCCCAACCCCGGTGGTGTCGATCAGCCACCGCGCGTCGGCCTGCTCCTGCGCTGTGGGAAGGTCCATGAGCACGCGGGGGTCGTAGACCGTTTCCGTAAAGCCTTGTCCTACCCAAGCCTCTGCAAGCCTGACCAGGGGTTTGGGCGGCGCCGTGTCCAGCAGGACATAGAGCCTGTCGGTTCCCTTGAGTGACCTCGGCACCGCCATCACGCGGCTGGGATAACGCAGGCCTGGGAAGGACCAGGGGGCGACGCCCTTGTGGCGGACCAGGTAGGCCGCGGCCTGCTCGAGCTGGTCGACCTGGACATCGGTCAGGCCTGCACGCAGCTGGGCCTGGGGGCGCGCATCGCCATGCGCGCGGGCACGGGCGTAGGCGGCGAGATGCTGGGGCGTCGGTGCCGAGGCGCGTCGCAGGGGTGGGGGCGAGGTGATTCGACCGGCTGGGGCGCTGGGCGCCGTCATCTTCAGCCGACCCAGGACCACGCGAAGCCGGTCAGGCGAGTCAGGTCCGCCGGCGCGCTGCCAGGCCATGTCCAGGGGTGACGGGGCAAGGCCGGTCAGCTGAAGGATCGCTGCCCGCGGGGCGGCCATTCCGTCCCGCAGGTCCCGCTCGAAGGTGATGCTGGGGTCATGCAGCTCGTGCGTCATGGGGATCGACATCGCAACGTGGCCGCTGGTGCGAAGTGCCGCGTAAACCGCGGCAGCCGTCGGGGGCGTGGACGTTCGTCCAGCCTCGCTGTGCCCGAGCGCGGCTTTGTGGCGCGCAGTGACCCGGGTCTTGCGCAACCAGCCCGCGTGGGCGCGCTGGTCGCCGGTTGACCACTGGAGCAGCGCATCGATGCGGCGGGTCAGAAGGACACGACTGAAGCGTCGAGGATCGCCCGCTGCCCGGGCCAGCAGCGGTAGGCGCTCCACCTCGCGCTCACCCACCCTGTTGCGCTCCTGCGCGAGCCATTGCTCCACCTCGTTGCGGGCCCTCGCCCATAGCGCCCCCTCGAGCGGGATGAACTCCGCGGCGGCCGCCGCGCCTGCCGGCCCGAGCGATCCGCCTTGACGGACGCGAAGGAAATCCGCGCCAGGCGCCAGCAGGGCGATGTCCCCCATCGTCAGGTCATAGGCCGCCGAAAGGCGGATGCCGGACGCCTCGAGCAGAACGTAGAGCACCTTGCGCAGTGCCATCAGGCGCCGCGTTTCAGGCGACCCGGCGGGATGGCGCTGTTCGGTGTCCAGGTCGGACTGCAGCGCCTCGAAGACCTGGTCGATCTCGCGCGGGGTGAGCGCTCCCGGGTCGCCCTGGGTGAGCCGCCCGCCCACCCGGTCGAACAGCTCGATCGGGGAGATCTGCGGTGCCTGGTGAACCAGGACGAGGTATTCGTGGAAGGCCATGAGGGCATCGAGGGCGCGGCGTCGGGCCTGGACCGGCGTGCAAAGCAGGGTCGCCAGGTAGTTCGCCTGGAACCGGCCCGCATCCCAGCCCAGAATGGGATCATCGCCTGCGACCTCCAGCAGGGTCGGCGCGAAGCGCATCACTTCGTTGGCCAGCGCGGCAGGGGTATGTCGGCGTGTGTCCCGACCACCAAAGCTAACCCGACGGCGCGCATACGCCGCCAGCAACCCGACGTTCGTGTCGGCGCCCAGTGTCGCGCCCACCCTGGCGAGCTGGCGGGACAGGGCGGCCCGCCACCCGCGGGCGCCGTCGCCCGGGCCCGGGCGGATCCGAGCGAAACGGTCCGGGTGCAGCGCCGCGGCAAGCTCGTCGAGCGCCTGGCGGGCGGCGGGGGGCGGGCGCCCACGTGCCTGCCCCTCCTCCGCGGCTGGTGCGGGCTCGTAGAGCCTCTCCGGCAACGGATCGGGAGCGTCCGGGAGGTCGGCGTTGCAGAGCGGCCATTCGTCGTCCCGTGCAAGGCTGCGCTCGACTGGGACAGCTGCGAGGGTGGCGTCGCCACGCATGATCAGGCGCTCGGGTCCGGACAGCTCCAGGCGTCCGGCGGCCTGGAGCAGCGCGAGGAGGCGCTCGACTGTCTCGGCAGGCTGCGCGGGCAGCTCGAACGGCAAGGACAGCGCTCGGCCGACCCATGCGCCCAGTGCTCGCTCGTCGGGTGCGCGGCCGGTGGGCGCCATCGTGCCCCGCCGGACCAGGGCGATGGCCGGCAACCCGCCGAACACCATCGGGCAGGAACGGCCTGCAACATGAGCCGGCACGCGGATCAGGTCCGGGCGGCGCGAGGGTGCCTGCGCACGGGCGGCGGCATCGACCGCGGCCAAAGCACGATCGAGCTGGCGGGTGGCCGAGAAGGCCAGCACGATCCACGCGGCGAGCGGCGCCTGGTCATGCGCGCGGTGGTGCTCGCTGCGCTTCAGCAGCGCCTCACGGAAGGCCTGCGCGTGGCGAACGGCCTGTCCCAGACCCGGAATGAACTGCGAAGGTCCAGTGGTGACGCTGAGGAAAGGCCGGGCCGGCAGCGGCCCGCTGACCACCCCGTCGCGCCGGGCCTGGCGGATCAGCCGGTGCAACACGATGCGCGTCATGATGGCGCCGGTGGCATCGCCTGGATCCGGATCGTCCTGCCAGGCACGTTGGCACAGGGGCGCATGGTCATCAGCGCTGACCGATACCGGATCGGCCGCATCCACGCCAGGGGCAAACCTGAGCTTGCGCGCCTCGAGGTCCAGGTGCAGTTGGGGGAAATGCGCTGCGAAGGCCTGGGCCAGCCGACCCATGACCCCGGGCATCAGCGCCGACCATCGCAACCGCATCACCTCCCGTAACCGTCGCACATGGACTTCATGCCGGGCCGCGGCGGCCCTGGACAGGGCAGACCAGTCAGGCAGCGGCCGATCGGGCACGCCGCGCCAGCTCCACGGGGCAGTGCGTTGGGACCGCGGATACCAGCCCTCGTCGACCAGGATGTCGTCGAGGGTGTCGGACAGGGCCTCACCAAGGGCCCGGGCGCTCCAGTGCGAGAGATCGGCCAGGGTGTGCGCAGTGGTGACCACCCAGCCCAGTTGCGCATGGCGCAGCTCGGGGTTCACACCCCGGGCCTGGAGGAGCTGGTTGAGCCGGTGCCGGGCGTGGTCGGGAACGCTCTGCATCGCAGGTGGCATGCTGGCGCGCACGGTGGCGGCATCCAGGCACTCGATCCGGCCGGCGGCCGTGGCCACCGCAAACAGGGGCGCTCGCGCCTTGAGGATGTCGCCGGCGAGTACGGCGGCGGCGGCACCCAGTTCGCCGGCGGCAATGACCGCCAGTTGGTCCAGGTAGTCGCGCAGGTCGGCCAACCAGCGTCGCCCGGTGGCCGCAACGCGCACTTCGCGCAGGGGACCGGCAGCCCGGTCGGGGATCAGGACCAGGCCGTACTCGGGGATCACCTGGTCCAGGTCGAACGCTTCCAGCCAGTCGCCCGGTCGGGCGCCGGTCACGGCCAGCAGGGCTGCCGCCAGATGATCGCGGTGCGCCCGCCATTGGTCCAGGCCGCGCGTGTCCGACAGGCGGTGCGCGAGCGACTTGCGCCGTCGCCGCAGGCGTGCAGGCCAATCCCGTGCCGCGGCCGGCGTGAGGATCAGCTGCGCGCCGAACATCCGGTCCGACGCCGGCACTGGCACGGCTTCGCCGAACCACTCCGACTGGATCTGGGCCACCACCCCGGCAACGGCCGACTCGGCGGTGGCGGTGTAGTGGGCGGGGCCCGTCGACAGCGAGAAGGTATCTGCCAGCAGCACCTGCGCCACCTCGGGACCGAAGCGGCCCGCCAGGGTGCTGGCCAGCGCCCGACGGACCTGGCTGACCGCCAGGCCGGGCGCTGGCAGCAGCTCGCGGGAGACATCGTCAAGGCTGTAGCGCTGCGGAAGCGCCCCGGTCATGTGCGGCAGCACGCTGCTGTCCGCCTGCGGATCCTGGTCGGCATGCAGCGCCTTGAGCAGCGTGTGAAGGCTAGGCGGGATGGGCCAGGCGAAGTCCGCTGCGCTCGGCACGACCAGCTCGGCGAGCTCGGCGCCGGGCGCCGTCCCGTTGGGCGGACGCACGACCGGTCGATGCAGGCGGGGGTGATCCAGGTCGAGCGTCCAGAGGGGACGCTCTCCTGCCCTGCCCCACACCATCAGGCTCAGGTCCGATTCGCTGGCGCCGGTGGCCAAGGCAAGCAGCAGGGCGATGGCAGGCTCTGCATCGACGGTGGACGACCGCGCCAGGGCCTCCTCGGCGCGGGATCTGGCCCGTGTCACCAAGGCCTGGACCAGCCCGACAGGCGCCAACAGCTGCGCAGGCACACTGAGGTCGTCCTGACCGGCACGCAGCAGCCCCCGGGCCCAGGCCTTTGCTGCGGCAGCGCGCAGCGGCTGCTCAGCCCCTTGGGGCTCGCAGGCCGTCAGAACGAGCCGTGCAACAGGCTGGTCCTCGGGATAGGCCGGTGCTGTCTGGAGCGCAACGGGCACCTGGAGATCTTCCAGCGACGGCACCAGCTCACGCGGGCGGGGACTGAGGCCTGGTGCCTCCACGTCGGGGTTGTTCACAGTCACTATGGGGGATCCACAGGCGAGCGCGATTTGCGCATCGACCTGTCCATTCTGCGGGATACGCGCACCGTAACAAATGCGCCCCGAGCAGATCCCCGCGCCCCCCTGCAGCGGCGCCTCGCAGCATCGGGCGGCAAGCCGCCGATGCGGTCAGACCAGTTTGAGGAGATCCACCGCCACCTCGTCGCTACGGGCCTCGAGGAGCACCTGCTGGACGTTGAGTACCCGGGAGTGCTCGGGGGGGTGAACAGCACTGGCTTCCAGCAGCTGCAGCTCAGCCCAGCGCCTCACCACCGCCAACGCCAGCGGGAGGCCTGTGCCCGCCGCCTCAGCGACCTTGCCGACCGTGCTGACCCCTTCCGCGGGCAGGCTGCGCGCGAGGGCGCCGACTGCGGCCCGGGTCGCGTCGGGCTCCCGGGCGAGTTGGGTGAAGACGAAACCGCGCGGGGTCAGGCTGACGGCCCAGCCCCCGGAGAACTCGTTGAACCACAGGTGGCCGCGCTCCGCCAGGCCCTTCGCCGGCATCTTCAGGACCGCCGCCGGCGATCGCACACGCTCGACCAGCTCCTCATGCTGCACGGGGCGATCCAGCTCGCCGGAATCCTCGGCGACTGCCACCAGGGCTGCGAGGATGTCCTGGCGCTCGGCCGACAGCGCACCCCATTCGTCCTGAGGGGTTGGTCGCCGCGTCTGGTCGACCACGACTTGGACCTGCACGGAGAGCGCCTCGAGCACCGCGGTGATCTGGTCCAGCTGGACCTTGCTGCTCACCTGCATAGCCGCCAGGGTCTCGGCGTGTTCTGCTGCTGAACGGGTCAGCTGCGGCATCGCCTCCTCCTTGAGCCAAGCCTGGAAGGCTGCGGGATCCAGCGTCTTGGACTCCGACGATCGCCTGCGCTCTTGCAGGTAGGTGATGAACAGGGAGAACAGGGACGGCATCAACGGATCCACATGCACCTCGCGAGGGCTGGGTTGCGGACATTCTGCGGGAGCGCGGCTCAAAAAAAAACGCACCCGCCAACCGAGGTTGGGGGTGCGCAGGTCTACAGCGACAGCGGCAGCTCCCGCGGGCCGCGTGCGAGGATCTCGCGGCGGTCATCGGGAATCACCAATCCGTCCGTCAGCCCGTACAGGCAGTGGGTCCGGAAGTCGCACATGTCGCAGGCCGACCGGAAGGCCGGCCCCGGGTCCTTCGGGAAGATGCCCCGCCGGATATCGTGGACGTCGTTGACGACCTTGCCGAGCCAGGCTCGCTTCTGGTCGTCGGTCCGCGCCGGCGCCAGCGTCGAGAGATGGATCTGAGGACCCTCCCCTCGTGCGCTCTTGGGCACCTTCTTCTTGACCAGCTCGATGTAGCCCATGGCATCGACTCCATCGAGCCCCAGCGACTCGCCATTGGCCTCGACCAGCACCTGGTAGTCGGTGAGCTGGTCGGCGACCAGCGGGAAATCGTCCCCGCACGGCGTCGCCGGCGTCTTGTTGTCCAGGATCAGCACCCGATCGTTCTGGTCGATTGCGACCAGGTCGATCTTGCCCCACAGGATCAGGTCCTCGTGGATCCGTGCCGCCAGGTTGAGCTCGACCATCGGCTGGCCATCGGGCATCAATGCCACCATCAGGCCGCTGTCATGCCACCACTGGACGAACCGCTTCAGGGACAGCTCGCCGACGGCGGTCAGGTCCTCCGGGCCCATGGTCTTGGTGAACTGCACCGGCTCGGAGTTCAGCCGCTGCGCCCATGCCGCCTTGAACTGCTCGACCGGGTCGGCGCCCTCGGTGAGGAAGCCCTCGATCGCCTCATGCACGGTGATGCCGTACAGCAGCGTGGCCGACTGGATCAGCGGCTTGGCCCGCACCATGTACCGGTAGAAATACTGGCGCCGGCACGAGCGGTAGCAGTCCAACTTGGACAGGCTGACGGTGAACTGTCGCCTGCCCGCCTGATGCGCCTGGGTGGCGCGAGCAGCACCGTCAGGCATGGCCGCCTGCCCCCAGGCGCGCGGCCTGGATGGCTCGCATGGCCTTGTTGCAGTCGGCCATCGTGGCGATCTCCGGCGGCTCCATCCCCCGGGCCCTGTAGGCCTCCTGGACGGCCGCACGTCGGCTTTCCAGGCGGTTGGCCGACCGGTCGACCGGCGCTGCGCCGGCTGCAGGTGCCCCCGTCCAGGTGGGTGCCTGGGCCGGAGGGGCATGCGCCTGGCGTCCCCCGGTGCTCTGGGGTTGTGCCGCGGTGGCGCTTGCGGCCTGTGAGGGCCCGGGCGGCTCCTGGACGGGCGGAGCGGCGTCCTGCGACGCCTCGTCCGCACTGGTCAGGGTGTCTTCCGCCAGCGTGTCCACGTCGGCCGCAGGGGCCGTCGAGACCGTTTCAGCGGCGATCGCCGCGGGTGCTGCGACCACCACCGGCGGCGGGCCCTTGGCGGGCACCGGGGACCGGCTGGCCGTCACCGACGCGATGTCGCGCCGCTCGTCGTCGTCGAACACGTCGTCGCCGGCGAAGCCCGCCAGCGCAACCAGGCGCTGGAGTGCCGCGGTGGCGATCTTCTCCTGGTCCTTGTAGGACTCGACGGTGCCCAGGGCGCTCTCCTCGAGCAGGATGTTGCCCTGTGCATCCTCGAGCCGCGCAATCACCCGCAACTCGTTCCAGCGGGTGACCGGCAGGCCATAGTCGGCCGGCTTTCGGCCGTACTGGATCGCCGCCTCGTACAGGCGAACCAGGCTGCCCCACATCTGCTCGCGCGAGAGCGGGATCACCCGCACGCGGAACTGTCCTGGGGGAAACGTCGCCATGAAGCGACGCAACCGGGCACTGACCTTGACCCAGCGCTTGAGCTGACCGGTGTCCGGGTCGGTGATGAGCACACACTCGTCGTCCCGGTAGGACGACGGATCGGAATGGGTCATGGTGACCTCCGTGAATGAAGACGGCCGCTTGCGCGGCCGTCTGGGATGAACTAGATCAGCGCTTAACGTGCGCTAAGTGACTGTTCTAGAACGGGATGTCGCGATCCGAGTCGAACGCGCCCTCGAACTCCGGAACCTGCTGATGCTGCGGCGCCTGGGCCGGTGCCCGAGCGGGCGCCGAACGCGGCTGCGACGGCTGCCGCTGCGCGGCCTGCTGCCGCGGCGCCTGCGCCTGCTGGGGCTGGCCCCGGCCACCGCCCTCGTGGGCCTGGTTGGGGTTGCCGCCCAGCAGCTGCAGCTCGTTGCCGACGATGTAGGTGCTGTAGCGCTCGATGCCGTTGGCGTCGGTGAACTTGTCCGTGCGCAGGCCGCCCTCGATGTAGATCTGGCGACCCTTGTGGACGTACTCGCCGGCGATCTCGCCCAGCCGGTTGAAGAACTTCACCCGATGCCATTCGGTGCGTTCCTGCTTCTGGCCAGACTGCTTGTCCGTCCACTGCTCGGAGGTGGCAACGCTCAGCGTGGTGATGGTGCTGCCGGACGCGGTGGTCCGGATGTCCGGGTCGGCCCCGACGTTTCCGACGAGGATGACCTTGTTGATGCCTCGTGCCATGGTGTGGCTCCTTCCGGCTGCGCGCCGGTCCATAGGTGACTTGCCAGACCTCCGCGCAGGGTGAGGTCCGGTTCCGCATTCGCGGGGTGATGTGGCGAACTGCGCCATCAGGTGAGGCGGTGAGGCCTCGAAAGGAGCGGCGCCGGCGGCGCCAGGTGCAGCGGCAGGCGCTGGCACGCGGAAGTTGGAGGTCGGGCGCCGGGAACGGGTCCGGCGCCCTGAAGGCAGATCACATCGGGAAGAACACGCGGACATTGCCGCGGGTCCCCGGGTTCGCCAGCGTCGTCGACGCCATTGCGCCAAGCAGCGTGGCGAACTCGCCATCGGACATGGAACCATCCAGACGATGGGCGATGACCTGGGTCGGCTCAGGGGCGCCTTCGAGCTCTCCTGAGAAGGGGACGGCCTCGGCGTAGGGATACGCCGGGACGGTGTGGGTTGCAGCGATCATGGTTGCCTCCATCGGGTGAACAGCCACCCACGCGATCGCCTGCTCGAAGCGGTCGGGTGGGTGGCTGTCCTCGCGGAGACAGCCCACCCTGGCGACGGCACGAAGCCGCCGCCAGGGGTGCGATCAGTCGGTCAGCGGGCCACGCCCACAGGGCGCGGTCCGACTGATCGCCTCTCTGGGATCCTCACCGCTCATCGCGGCATTGATCCTCGCCTCCCGCTGCTGCGCGAGGCACTGCGCATGGGCGCCCACAGCGGGCTTACCCATGGAGCCCAGGACCGCGGCGAACACCGCAATCAGGACCAGCATGACAAGGGCATAACGCATGACGCATCTCCGATCATCCGAGCCTGCTCGCGGCACATGGAGGCAACCACCACCGGTTGAGCAGGCCGGCGAGGATTCGCCAGCGACACGCCGCCCTGCCGGGAAGGTGTCCCGGCAAGGGAATAGGGTGGGTCGCGCGCACCATGCGCTGCAGCCAACTGCCCTCCCCGTTCGGAGGAAGCAGCGGCGCAGACGCATGGGCGCGACCAGGTGGGCACGGTCTGTACGTGTCCGTCCCGCACGCAGCAACAGCTCGTCGAGCTCCGTCCGCTACCGGCTGGGAGTCGAGCAAGGGTGCGCTGTGGGGAAGCCAAGCCCGAGAGAGGGAGCTTGGGTGCTGTAGCCCGCATGAAACCCTTTCGGGGCTGCGGGGGGATGGTCTTGAGACAGACACCATCCCTTCGTGATGCTCCGGATATCCGCCGGAGTCGTCGGTCTGCTGAGCAGACCTCTGAACCGCGTACCGCCCCGGGGGAGCGGCATCAATCAGATCGACGGTGACCCCGAAAAACCGTGGGAGGGTCGGAGCACCCCGGGGAAAGGATGCCGGGGTCACCGTCGTGGGATCAACCTTACATGCGCGGCACCGGGTGCAACCGTGAAATACGACCCGATCTCGGCGACTTCAGTGCGACTCGCAGCCGGGCGCGCCGCCCGTAGCCGCCCGGACCGGGATCGCCTGGCTGACCGGCATCACCCTAACCCCTCCCACCCGGGCGCCGTCGACGCAATGGATCTCCGACCAGGTGCCCTGCTCGAGGTCGACCAGGCGGCACAGGGCGACACGGTGACGCTCGCTGCCCTCGCCCACCAGGGCTGGTGTGTGCGCCCCTGCCTGCACGACGGTCGGCTCCCGGCGCGTGGGCAGCGCGGCGATGGTGTCGTCGTAGCGATCAGGAGCACGCCAGGTGTGCTCGTACTGGAGCAGCACGTAGCGGGGGGCGGCGGTGGAAGCACAGCCGCCGGCAGCAGCTGCTGCCACGCAAAGCGCGGCCAGGCGGATCAGAGGTGCGTGGCGCATGGGGATCTCCGGAGGGTTCAGGCCAGGCCGGCCTCGGTGAGGAACTGCGAGCAGGCGATCGGGCTCTGGTCCGACTCGCGAGCGCGGGCGGCGCTCAGGTGCAGGCGACGACGGGCCCGGGTCATGCCCACGTAGGCGAGCCGGCGCTCCTCGCTCAGCTCGCCCTTGGCGTGCGGCAAGGCGCCGTGTTCGCAGGCCATCATCCAGACCGCGTCGAACTCCAGGCCCTTGCTGGAGTGCAACGTCATCAGCTGGACACGGGCGGACTCGGGCGCCGGCTTGGCCGCGCGATCGATGGCGGACAGGCGCTGCTCGACCGTTCCATCCAACCGGCACAGGGTCGCAGCGCAGTGCCCCACGATCGCCGCGGCCTGCTCGCCGTCGAACACCCGCGCGACCCGCTCGGCCAGGCTGTGGGCCAGCGCCTCCATCCTGCCGGCATGGATCAGGCGGCGCTGCTGCGCCAGCACGTCGATCCATTCCTTGAGCACGCCGGCGTCTGACGGCGCGATTCCGCTGATCGGGGGCGGCGCGGTCACCAGCGCGTCCAGGAAGGACATCCCGGGTCGGCCGACGTAGCCGCTGAGCGCCTCCCTGGCCGCCGGACTGTGGATCGCGCGGCCGAGCAACAGGTCGATCCCCAGGCGATCGCCCTTGGAGAGGCTGCGCAGCACCGCGCGATACAGCCCGGCGATGGGGCCGTCCCAGAAGCTCTTGGAGCCCACCCGGCGATAGGGGATGCCCTCCCCCGTCAGCGCCGCCTCGGCCGCGTCCAGCAGGGCATTGGTGCGCGCCAGAACGGCCCAGGTCAGGGTGTCGGGCTCGCGGGCGATGGTCTGGGCCATCAGGCAGACCTCGGCCGAGCGGGAGGCGACCACATCGACCCGGATCTGGCCATCGGCCGCGTTGTGGGCGAGCAGGGCCTTGGGCACGCGCTGCTCGTTGTGCTCGATGAGCAGCCGGGCGTGCTCGAGGATGCTTGGCGCGCAGCGGTAACAGGTGTCGAGCACGGTCCGGGTGGCGCCGTGCGTCCGGCGGAAGCGCTCCATGCCGGCGAAGCCCAGGGCATGCCGCCAGCCGTACAGGGACTGGTCGTCATCGCCCACCACGGTGACCTCGATGCCGGCCAGGGCGTGCTGGTTCACCCACTCCAGCTGCACCTCGTCGGCATCCTGGAACTCGTCGACCAGCAGCGCATGAACGTCCAGGGGTGACACCTCGCCCTGCTGCATCCCCAGCACGGCATCGCGCATCAGGTCGGCGAAGTCGCACACCCCCATCGCCTGCAGCCGCTCCTGGTAGTGCAGGAAGGCCGCCAGGGGCGGGTTGGCGTCGACGTTGTCGAGCTGCGGCTGCATGGTGCTCTTGGCGCCCTCGATGGCCTCGGTCACGGCCTGGAGGGTCGAGGTCGGCGCGCAGGCCTTCCAGGCCTCCCGGATCAGCGAGGACTGCTCGAAGGCGCTGAGGATCCGCGCCGGCTTGCGCCCGCCCGAACGCAGCTGGGTCAGGGCCAGGGCATGGAAGGTGCCTGCGGTGACCCGCCGCTGGGTACCTGGCGCCAGATCGGCGATGCGGTTCTTCAGCTCACGCGCTGCATCGACCGTGAAGGTGCAGGCCGCGATGCGGATGCCGCGATCGCGCTGCAGCAGGTGCGCGGCCCGGTAGGCCAGCGTGCGGGTCTTGCCCGCGCCGGGGCAGGCCACCACCAGCTGGTGGCCCACCCCATGCACCGCTGCGTGCTGTGCCGGGCTCAGCGCGTGCGTCAGCTCCGCGGCCGCGGCACCGTCCATGGGTCAGCCCGAGGCCTTGGCGTGCGCCGTCAGCTCGACCACCGTCCCTTCAGGGGCCTCGACGGCCAGGTCGCCCGTGCCGTCGTCGTCCCCGGCGACAGCGGCGTGCGCGTCCGCTGTGGACGTCGCTGCCGCCTCGTCCAGCTCGGGGGTGGCGCTGGCCTCCGCGCCGTCGGGGTCGAGGTGGATGGCGTCGGCCTCGATCTTCGCCTTGCGGTTCTCCTCCTGCTGGGCGCGCAGCTTGCGGATCTGCGCCTGCCCGCGGTTCTTCTGCTGGTCGAAGGTGAGCGCCAGGTGCATGATCCGGCCGGACCACTTGTTGGCCACGTTCAAGCGCTGGCTGTCGTCGAGCACGCCCAGCATGTAGAGCATGTCGACTACGCCCATCACCTCGTCGAGCTTGCGCACCAGGGCGATGTAGTCGTGGACCAGGGGGTTGTAGAACTTGACCTCGTAGCTGCGCGGCGCGCTGTAGCCGTCGAACTCCACGCCGTCGGGCGCTGCCATGGTGTCGCGCAGCTGATGCAGCCGGTCGAGCTCGGCCTCCAGCTCGGTGTAGAGGGCCTGCATCTGCTCACGCACCTTCTCCTCGGCCCGGATCGCGACCTCGCGCGATGGGCTGATGACACGGAGCAGGACGCTGATGCCGTACAGCGCGACCATGGCGCGCTCGTAGGCCTTGGCCAGCACCTTCTGGGCGAAGTAGCTGTTGAGGGTGACCTTGATCTTGCCGACCGGGTGACTTTGACTGGGCCGGAAATCCAGCTCGTCGCTGACCTGGGCGACGCGAAGCCGGGCGGCCTCCACACGGGCCTTGGAGCGGGCTCTGGACGCGGCGCGGGGCGCTGCAGCTGCTGGGGTTGCCATGGGTGCCTCCATCGGTTGCGGTCACCGCAACGTAACCAGCACCCCCTACCCAGCGAGCCGCATCGCGGTCCGATCGCGCCCGCTTTACTCCGGCGCGCCCTGTCCGCTGGCCACCCGGGCGAGGTATTCCCGGAAGAACGCCGCCTCGGCGAGATCCAGCTCCTCCTGGGCCTGCGCGTGCCCAGCCTGCGCCGCGGCGCGCAGCCAGACCATGGCCTCCTCCTCCCGACCCTCGCTCCGCAGCGTGCGGGCGACCTCGAACCGGTCCTGACCCACCAGGCCAGGCGCGTCAGCGTCCTGTGTGGACGGGGGCTCGGGGGAAAGGGTCTCGGCGTGCAGCTGCTCGATCACCGAGGCGAGCTGCACCTGGGCATCCTGACGCGCCGCCTGCTCCTGGGCGAGCTGCGCCGCCAGGTCCTCGCCGCGGCGCCGCGCCTGGGTCAGTTCCTCCTCCATGGCCTCGAGGCGCTGCAGCGCCATGCCGGCCTCCCGCGCCGTGCGCAGCTCGTCCTCTAGCCGCGCGACCGCGGCATCGGCCGCCTCACGCGCCTGGTGGGCCCGTTCCTCGAACGCGCTCATCGCCGCCCGGGCTGCTTCCAGCTCGTCCGCCAGGCGCAGCGCCCGCGCCTGCGCGGCTGCGCCGTCGGACTGCAGGCGCTGCAGCTGCGTGCGCTGCGCCTGGGCCTCCTCCCGGACCTGTGCCAGGGCCTGGGTCGTTTGATCCAGGGCCTCGCGCTGACCCTGCGCGTCCGCCTTGGACTGCGCCAGCGCCGTCGCCAGCTGCTCGCGCTCCCGGGCGAGCGCATCCTCCATGGCGTTGAGTCGCGCGAGCTCGGCCAGGGCGCCCGGCGCACCCGCCTCGACGGCCTGGTCGAGCCAGCGACGCGCCTGGGTCCGATCCGCGGCCACCGCCTGCCCGTCACGCAGCGCGACCCCCAGCTGCAACATCGCCTGCGGCTCGCCGGCCGCGGCCGCTCGCCGCCACCAGTCCAGCGCCTCCACCGGATCGGAGATCTCGGCGAGCCGCTGCATGGCGCCCGTCGACCCCGCGGCGGCCGCACGTTCGTAGAGCCCACGGGCCTGGGCCGGCGCCGCCGGCACCCCGTAGCCATGCTCCAGCGCATAGCCCAGCAGCACCATGGCGTCCACGTTGCCGAAAGCGATCTCCCGCTCGAGGCGGGCCCGGCCCGAAGCACGCGGCTGAGCCTGATTGGCCACCGCGCCTTCCGGTGCCGTCAGCAGCAGGTAGCCGAGCTCGGCGGACGCGCGGCGATGTCCGCGATCAGCGGCACGCCGGTAGAGCCGTGCGATCTCGGTCCACTGGGCGGAGGAGCGGCCGGCGCCGGCGGCGCCGGCCAGGACCCGCGCCTGGGCGAAGGCCTCGGCAGCACTGTCCAGGTTGGACGAGGCGTCCGCGGGGGTCGGGCGGAGGAGGCCCGCGGTGAGCAGGACACAGGCGAGGTAGACCAGGTACGGGCGCACAGGCGGACTCCGCGTGGAAGATGAAGGGCCTGCCGGCGACCAGGACTCGCCATTTGGGGTTGCCGCGCCGCAAGCGGCCGGCAGGCGACGGGGTCACGGTAGTCGTCGAGTGCCGCTGGGAAAGCTGCAACACGTCCCGATCGACCCCACTTCCTTCTGCCGAGAATTAGATGTAACGCTTCTTGGGAAGATCCACTCACCTTGTTTTACGCTAGATCCATCCAGACCTGAGTGCTCCACAGCATGTCCCATCGATTGATCCCAAACCGCGTCGCGTCAGCCCGTCGGGAGCGAGCGCTCCCGGCGGACGAGTATCAGGCGTTCCTGACCCGCCACGAACAGTGGTGCCAAAGCCTTCGGGAATTCGACCTGGAATCTCAGCGGAGCTTTGACAAGCAACTTGTTGCTTTGTCCGGCGGAGGTCTTGGCATCACGCTGGCGCTGCTGAATGACCTCGTTGGTGACGGTCCTATTCTTAGCCCATGGGCATTCCAGATGGGCTGCCTTGCACTGATCATCAGCCTCGTGCTTGCCCTTTTATCCTCCTATACGAGCCACCGCGGTATTCAGGCGCTCTTGGCGGCTCACGCAAATGGACCTTGCGACACGGAAAGCAACGCTTGGCTTTCGTGGACTCACGTCCTGAACCGGTTCTCAGCCGTGCTCTGCGTGGTCGGCATTGCGCTCGTCACTCTGTTTTCCACCTCCAACTTCAGCGAAAAGGTACGTCGTAATGCCCAGGGATCAGAAGCATACGAAACTCCCGCAATCTCCAGACAGGACGCTTCCGCCATCCAGGCCCTCCCCCAATCTGCCCAAGGACAAGGGGCTCATCCCTCCGGCCCCTCCGAAAGATCCTCGGAAGAAATAGGAACAGGCCATGAAGATAACGAAGCCCAAGAGCCCGGCCAAGGCTCCCGCGAAAAAGGCGGCCAAAAAGCCAGCGTCGCGGAAAGTGAAGGGGCTGATCCCCTCCAAACCTCCCCAGCGCCCGAAGAAATAACCCGCCAATCCCGCTGAGGGTGGCTCGTGGGTAATGCAATCGTCAGTTCGGTGCTCCAGCGGCGTCGATGCGCAGTGTCGCCAGGCCATTGGCCGCCCCGTGCTCGCAGCGCAGTGAAAGCCGCATCTCCCCGAGATCTCCTCCGGCTGGGTAGTGTCGCCAGCTCCCCGAAGGAACGCTGGACCCGGCCTCAATCCCCGACCACAGCGGATGATCGCCCTCGGCCACGCAGCGGCTCACCTCGCCCTGGATGTCCCAGCTCACCTCCACTGCCCTGCCCTCGTCCACTGCAGACGCGCTGAGGTGAACCAGCGGCGCATCCGGCCCGTCCTGGGCCGAGCTCGCCTCCGCATGCACGACCAGGCGACCCTGCAACTCCTGCCCGGCGCCGCGCTGCTCGCTGGATACCGGCGTCGCCAACGCGCCACGCATCGCCCCTTCCCCACACCGCACCGAGTCCAGGCGCTGCAGGAAAGCGTCGCGGTGGGCGTCCTGGGTGGGTGCTCGCGGCACCGGCTGGCAGGCCGAAAGGTCCTCAGAGGACGGCTCAGGCCCCGCGGAGATCACCGGGCCGGGAGGCGCCATCAACAGGGCGCATAGGGCGATCAGGGCTGTCCGCATGTTGACTCCTCAATGCCCGGTGGGCGGCTGGCCGAAGCGGCCGCGGAAGATGGCGTCGAGCTGGACCACCGTGTCGATGGCCGCGGTGATGCGGAAGCCCTGCTCGGCCTCGGTGCCGGTCGCACTCAGGGTCGCGACATAGGGGCCGCCACCCACTCGAGCGCAGGTGTAGGTGAACTGCGCGCCGGGCAGCAACTGGCCGATCGTTCGCCCGCAGCTGGAGGGGATGTCGTCGACGACCTGGACGGAGCTGAAAGGCAGGTCGCCGTTGTTGCGCACCTTGATCTCCCAGGTCGCGGGCTGGCCGGCCCCGACGACCTGATGCTCAGGTGTGCGACAGATCTCCACCGAGACGATTCGGCCAGGAGGCGGCGGACTGGCGGCGACGTTCACTACCGCGCTCGCCGACGTCGTCGCCGGCGCGCCAGCGCGGGTAGCAGCACCTCCGAACTGCACCGTGGTGGTCCCTGCAATGTTGAGCAGCGCGCAGGTGTAGGTGATGGTGCTGCCGGCATTTAGGTTGCCGAAGTTGCGGTTGCACCCGGACGTGGCGGGGGTGGTGGTGACCGCGATCGCCTGCAGCGCGCCGGGACCGGTGTTTCGCACCCGGATCTGCCAGGTGACCGAGCCGCCGAGGGTCCCCTGCTGGGCGGCCGGGTTGACCTCGATGACGAAGCCGGCATCGGGGCTGCGATCGCAGGCAGCCAGGAGGAGCCGTTGAGCAGGGTCGTAGGTCCAGTCCCAGGGCGCTGCAGTGCAGGCGATCTCGCGGCCGTCGTCGCAGTTGCCCAGGATGCGGCCGTGACGAGGTTGGATGTCCAGGACTCCAGAGGCCTTGCACTCCAGGAGGCCATCAGGAAAGAGCAGCTCGACGTCCACAGCGAACTCGCTGCCACGGGCATTGGCTGAGCAGATCAAGAGCATGCCGGTCAGCAGCGGCGCGATCAGCGACAGGCGCATGGCGAGATCCTGGACTGGGGCAGCCTGGACACTACCCGGGCGCTGTACGCCGCGGGGCGCCAACACGCCCCGATCGCGACCTCAGGACGCCGTGGGTACCAGGGTGACCGCCGTGCCGGTGGCAACCACCATCAGCATCGACCCCTTCACGTGGATCGTCTCGTAGTCGAGATCGACGCCCACGACCGCATTGGCCCCATCCGCCTGGGCCTTGGCCGTCATCTCGCGCAAGGCCTCGCCCTCGGCGCTGCGCAGGACGGCCTCGTAACTGCGCGCCCGGCCGCCGAGGAAGTCGCGCAGGGAGGCGAACCAGTCGCGAAGGGCGTTGGCGCCGAGGATTGCGTGGCCGGTGACCACCCCGTGATAGCGCACGATCTGGTGGCCTTCGAGTGTGGGGGTGGTGGTGACCATGGCCTGTCTCCTGGGGGGTGCCTTGCGGCAGGATGACCCCGATCTCAGGCCGATGCGCCGCCCTCAGGTCCCGATCGCGTGGGCTCGACCGCCAGCCCCAGGATCACCAGCACGCGCCACGCCTTGTCCAAGGCGGCACGGCGCCGGCCGGCGGCGTTCGGGTCTGGGGCGTCCCCCATGAAGGCCTCCGGATCGAGGATGCGGGCCACCGCCAGCATCAGGTCCTGCACGACCGGTGACGGCCGCGGTGAGGTGATGGAAATGGCCTGGATCTGATCGGGATCGAGCACATCGCCAGCGGCGGCGCTCGCCAGAAGACTCAGCACCCGTTCCGGGAGGTGGAACGCCTGTCCCAGGTGGACCAAGGCATCGGCCAGCATTCGGTGACGAGCCAGTTGCTGCGAAACGGAACAGGTCTCCCCTGCCCCGTCTTGGCTCCCCTGGTTGTCGCCCTCGCGGGCGCGGCCAGAGCGGAGCATCTGCGCGAGATCGTAGAGCTCCTCCTCTGCGCTCAACCGCACTCCTCCCAACCGGACCTGCGCATAGAATCCCCCTCCTCGAGCTCCCATGGGTCGAGGCGCCTCGTCCAAGGCACCTCCCCGCCGCAGGCACAGACGCAGAAATGAACCGATTCATGCCACAGGACGCCTCCAGCCTGGTCGAGGCATGCAACCGCCTCGCGGGCGAGCTGGACAAGCGCGGTTCGACCACGCCCGAGCGCCGGGCCGCGCTCGCCGCGGAGCTGAAGGAGGCGCTGCTGGCATGCGCCATGCGCCTGAGCGGCGGCCGGTTCACGCCCAACACGCCGGAGCAACGGGTTCACGGCGGCGGCTGGGGGCTCACCGCGGCATACGAGGCCTGGTATCAGCATGAGTGCGCCTCCCTGCGTCTGCAGGCGCTGCTGCGGGCAGCGGATCTCGTTCACGGATCCCGCGGCTACGAATGGGCGACACGCTGCCCCGGGTCGGGATCCTCACCGTCACAGTTGGCGACCGAGAGCGAGGCCGGGTTGCGCCAGGCGCTGCAGCTGCTCGAAGCGCAGGTCCAACGCTGACGCGCTCGTCGCAGCCCGGGGCTAGCTCAGGCTTCAGTCCTTGCGATGCGACCAGCTGGCCCGATCGCGAGGCAGGCGACCCTCGGGGTCGTGCACAGCCAGGTGATCATCTGGGGTCAGTAGCTCGGGGTAGACCACCAGGTTGGTACCCGATCCTCGCGTAGAGGGGAATAGGACACCTCGGTGGCCTTCCGCACGGACCAGGTCCGCTATGTCCCAACTTGGGGGATCGATGCGCTCGTAGAACGCGAGCTGCCGCCAGTCACACATCCGGTCCTCCCACAGCGCAGTCCAATGCGTGGGGTCGAAACCTCTGCTGAAGTCGACGTGCACTTGCGGGGCATTGAAGGATGTCAGGTCGCATCCTGGACGCCCGCCGCGAGGTACGCGGCGGGTGGAAAGCCCGTTCGGCACGGTGACAAGGATTTCCGCTAGTTGCTCCAAACTGCGGTTACCGCGCCACCTGAAAGTTCGATGTAGTACGTCTTGCCGCCACGAGAACACGAAATCCGCTCGCCCGTGGGTGCTCCTTGACGATTGTAGAGCTGGGAGCTTGTGGCCTGAGAGCCGCAGGCCTGTCGTGCCTTGCGCTCCGGATCACCGACCTGAATGGTCACATTTCCGATGCGTTCGATCGTTGCAACCGAGCGGGTTTGGGCGTCCGCGAGCGAGGCAGTAACGGCCCATGCGATTCCTACGAGAACGGCGACGCGTCCAACCATGATGATCTCCCTTGTGATTCATGCAACATAGACCCCTGATTTGTGTCCGCAGAGACTGCTCCTCTGTGTCGGATTCTAGTATGGCCCGTCGTCACTTAGTGGCCAATCGCTTAACCTCTTGGCTATGCGCCTGCTAGTATGCACCGTCCGCTCAAGCCGCATGGTTGGAAATCAGCTATTCGGGACCGCGAGACACCCTGTCGGGCGCCGGCCGCCGACGATGCCTGACACCCGCCCCGCGCAAGCGGGGCGTTTTTATTGGGTGCATCATCGCTGATGATGGTCTAGTTGACCGGAACCGTAACAACGGAGCCGGCGACGCCATTTTCTTGTGGCAGATGCAGACAAAGCGCGTCCGCCATGGCCAGATTAGGCTGCGCCCCCCTCCTCGAGCACCAGGGCCGGATCCACTCCAAGCCTTACGGCAATCGTGAGCGCCTCGCTCGCGACCGGGCTCAGCAGAAGGCCCGCCGGCCCCTCTGGGTTGGCCGCATGGAGCCTGGCGAGCTTGCGCCAGATCACCACCAGCTCGGCGAGCGCCTCGGCGTCGGTCTGGGTGTCCACGGCAACAGCCTAGCGCGCCCGATCGGCGTCTGTTGACTGCCCCGGTCCCCAGGCGCCGTCTTAGCCTTCCCTCATCGGTGCCACCAGGCGCCTGCCGCGGGTGCATGCCCGCCATCACCCCACCCGTCGTCCCACCCGGACGACGCGGTCACACCCCCAGGCGTGCTCGCACGCCCTACCCGCCCGGGTCATCGCCCGGTCGGGCGCGGACCCGGACGTCTTCCCTGCCCTGCAGGTTTTCGTCCATCTCCCGGCCCCGCGGCCGGAAAGGAGGTCCCATGATGATTTCCATCCTCACACTGGCGGTGATCGCCAGCGTGCTCGTCCCCGGGTTGATCTTCCGAAAGACCCGGTCCCGCTTCTTCGTGACGGCACCCGAGCCGAGCGCGAACGAGGCGTTTCTCAGCTACACCGTCGGCGGCCTGGCCTGCCTGGCCGTGTCCTGGCCCCTCATGGCGGCCATGGGCTTCAACCCCCTCGCCATGCTGGTGGCGTCGGGTGACCCCGTGATGTTCTTCGCGGTCATCTCGATGCACCCTGGCATGGTGGCGCTGCAGCTGCTGGTCGTCCCGGTCCTGCTGGCGATCATCACCGCCTACCTGGAACGGCAGGCCTGGTCGCATGCAGCGATGACCGCGATCGGTCTTCCGCCGATGCCGCGGCAACCGACCGCGCTGTCGGCTGCGGCCGCCTTCCAGATGTTTGTTCGGGATCCGGCGCGACGCGGCCCGCAGGCGCCCTATGCAGGGCACGCCTGCCTTCTCGACATCACGCTGCGGTCCGGTTCTCGGGTCGTGGGCCTGATGGGCGCCGAGGGCTGCATCACGAGCAACCGGGGCTATCCGGACGTGTTCCTCGAGCAGGAGTTCGTCAAGGTCAAGGGGCCTAATGGACCCGACTTCATTCCCGACCCGCTGTCCACCGGCGTGGTAATCTTGGGGTCCATGATTTCCACAATCAGTTTTCGGGCCATTCCGCCTTGCTCACCGGCCGGCGACCCCGATACTGTGGAAACCACCGGACCGTAGGAGGTCGAGATGAAGCGGTTTCTGAAGTCCCTGTTGAACCGACTGGTCCGCCTGATCGCGGTCCCGAACTCGCATCGGGTCTACGGGCCGAACGTGATGTACCCCATCCCGAAGGAATGCAGCTGGGTCCCGCAGCGGGTCCACTTTCCTCGCGACTCACGCTGAGCCTTAGCGTTGCTGCTCCACCTAACCCCGGTCGTCCTTCATGGACTGGCCGGGGTTTTTTGTTTTCGGATGTCTATGCCATCTTCTCAGTACGATGAATCGACCTCGACCGATGATCCGACGCGACCTTCATGTTCTCCTGTGGATCTTGAGTGCCGCCGCGAGTCAATGGGTGTCGGCGGCTTCAGGGCCAACAGTGTTCTTCAACGAAGCAGGCGGCGTCCGGCTCCGAACACTTGCTGAAAACCCCAACAATCCCGGCGCAGCTTGCGGCACATTCGGGCGGCTATCGCCTGACGCGGACTATGCCCTGATAGTCACCTACTGCTCGCTTGACACGACCAGCGATGTCGGTGGCCAGGATCTATATCTGGTCAGCGACATCAATCCCCCCCAGCTCATCACCAAGACGTTATCCGGCCAAGCAATCGGGGGGAACTTCTTCGGACAGCTCCAAGGGGCTCGCTTCAGCAAGAACCGCCGCTGGGTCACCTTCCCGAGCAGCCGGCCGGACATAGTTGCGGGAGCCCAGAACATCTACTCGCAGATCTATCTGTGGGGGCTAGATGGGTCCGGGGTGGTGCGCGTCTCAGAAACGGTCACGAGTCATCCGGGCATCGGGGACTCCCTCGGCGGGTTCCCCGCAGACGACGGGGCCCAAGTGCTGCTTGAAACAACGGCGGTGAACCTTATTGCGCCTCCACCCGATGTTTCCGGCACCCGCTTTGTGCGTCGACAGATGTTCCCCACCCATAGCCTTGCTCAGGTGCCCGCTTGCGGGGAATTCGGGGGCACACTGGCATCCTATGACCACGATGCAGAGCGAGCGCTCATCCGACTGTGTGTTACCGATCCCACTACCGGGACGGCGCAATGGAACTTGCTGCGTCAGGCGCCCAACTGGCAGAACATCGAGTACGCCTTCGACGAGGACGGAAACCCGATCGAAGTATGGAATGTGGAGGATGCTGCGCGAGGCAAAGCCCTTCTTGTTCGGGAACGGTTGATTGCAAATGGATCTCCTGTCCCGGGGCGACTCTATGCGCGCATCCTTGATCAGGAACGCTCCGTGAACTTGGGCTTCGCGCAGGCTGCGCTCTTATCAGATGACCTCTCCTCTGCAGTGCTGGTTCAAGCTGTCTCTGATGGGGCTTCCCCTTGGTACACGCTTCAACAGAAGAACCTCCAAGATGGGCGAGTACGGGACATCCCCCTTGGCCGATCCCCATTGCCTGGTTCTTTGGGCTTTCAATCGCTAACCCTGTATGACCTTTCTGCTTCCGGGCAGTTCGTACTCTTGGGCTTAGAGAGCAGCGACACGCCGCTCGCGGGGGATTGGGTTGGCGGAGCTTCCCAACGACTGGTGGTCATGGCCTCGCTGGACTTGGATGTAATTTTCCAGTCCGGGTTTCCTCTGTGACGCGTGTCGAGATGCAATTGCCGACGTATGAGCTGATGCGGGCATGAACGAATTGCACTCCTACGGTGAGTCAGAGGGTACGCAGGATCCCGCTGCTGCCGACTTTGTTGCTCGCTGGCAGGGGGTCACCGCCTCCGAGCTTGCCACCTCCCAGACGTTCCTGATCGAACTGTGCGAGCTGCTGGGCGTCGAGCGTCCACACGCGACCCCGGCCCAGGACTACATGTTCGAGCGGCCGATCACCTTCAGCCACGGCGACGGCAGCCGCAGCGCTGGTCGCATCGATCTCTACCGTCGCGGCGCCTTCGTTCTGGAGTCCAAGAAGGTCAGGGCGGGCAGCCAGACCCGCGGCTTCGATGATGCGCTGCTACGCGCCCGCAGCCAGGCCGAGGCCTACGCCCGGGCCCTGCCGGCGAGCGAGGGTCGGCCGCCCTTCGTCGTGGTGGTCGACGTCGGACACCGCATCGAGCTCTACGCCGAGTTCAGCCGCTCCGGCGGCACCTACACGCCCTTCCCGGACCCCCAGAACCACCGCATCGCCTTGGCCGACCTGGTCCGTCCTGAGGTGCGGGAGCGGCTGCAGCGGCTGTGGACCGACCCCATGGGCCTGGACCCCAGCCGGGAGTCGGCCCGCGTCACCCGGCAGATCGCCGCGCAGCTGGCGGAGCTGGCCAAGCGCCTGGAGGCGTCCGGTCACGCGGCAGAGGATGTCGCGCAGTTCCTGATGCGCTGCCTGTTCACCATGTTCGCCGAGGACGTCGGTCTCCTGCCTGACCAGGGCTTCAGGAACCTGCTGCAGACCCACCGGGAACGACCCGAGATCGCCATGCGCATGCTGGCGCAGCTGTGGTCCGACATGGACGCCGGCGGCTTCAGCGCGGTCCTGGCCAACCAGGTCCTGCAGTTCAACGGCAAGCTGTTCAAGCAGCCGGACACCTTGCCGCTGGACACCGCGCAGATCGACCTGCTGATCGAGGCCGCCCGGGCCGACTGGCGGCACGTCGAGCCCGCCATCTTCGGCACGCTGCTCGAGCGGGCGCTGAGCCCGGGCGAGCGTCACAAGCTCGGCGCGCACTACACGCCCCGCGCCTACGTCGAACGCCTGGTGCTCCCGACCGTCATCGAGCCGCTGCGCAGGGAGTGGAGCGAAGCCCAGGCCGCCGCCGGCACCCTGGCGGCCGAAGGCAAGAGCGACGAGGCCATCGGCGAGCTTCGCCGCTTCCACCGCCGGCTGTGCGCGATCCACGTGCTCGACCCCGCCTGCGGCAGCGGCAACTTCCTCTACGTGACCCTGGAGCATCTCAAGCGCCTGGAGGGCGAGGTGCTGAACGCCCTGGACGAGCTGGGCTTCCGGCAGACCGGCCTGGCGCTGGGTGGCGAGCGCGCCGATGCCATGGCCGGCGAGACCGTCGACCCGCACAACCTGCTGGGCATCGAGATCAACCCGCGCGCCGCGGCGATCGCTGAGGTCGTCCTGTGGATCGGCTATCTGCAGTGGCACTTCCGCACCCGGGGGGACGTGAACCCGCCGCAGCCCGTGATTCGGGACTTCCGGAACATCGAGAACCGCGACGCCGTGCTGGCCTATGACCGCGTCGAGCTCGTCACTGACGAGCGAGGGGAGCCGGTGACCCGCTGGGATGGCGTGACCATGAAGGCCTCGCCGGTGACCGGCGAGCTGGTGCCGGACGAGGGTGCTCGCAAGCCGCTGGAGCGCTACGTCAACCCGCGCAAGGCGGCGTGGCCGGAGGCGGATTTCGTGGTGGGAAATCCGCCGTTCATCGGCAACAAGCGAATGCGCACCGCGCTTGGCGATGGCTATGTCGAGGCGCTGAGGGGGGCGTGGGCAGATGTGCCAGATTCGGCCGACTTCGTCATGTACTGGTGGCAGCACGGTGCGCAACTCACGCGCCGAGGCGCGTTGGAGCGATTCGGCCTGATCACGACTAATTCTATTCGGCAGGCGTTGAATAGACGGGTGATGGAACCCCACCTCGGGGACAAGCAGCAGCCTTTGTCGTTGGTGTTCGCGATTCCGGATCATCCCTGGGTGGACATAAGCGACGGAGCGGCGGTTCGGATCTCCATGACCGTTGCTAAAGCAGGAACTGTTGACGGGGTTCTGTGTGAAGTGACGCATGAGGAAGGGAGCTCGGACGGTGAAGTCTCGGTCTTGACATCGATCAAGAAAGGCAAGCTCCTTGCTGATCTCAAAGTGGGTCCGGATATCGCTGGCGTGCAAGCGCTTCGAGGCAACTTGGGGGTTAGCAATCGCGGGGTCATTCCTCATGGCGAAGGGATGACCATCGATGAGTCTCAAGCTCGGGCCCTTGGCCTCGGCTCCGACGCGGGGTTAGAAGCGAGGCTCAGGCCATACAGAAACGGTCGCGATGTCGCGCAGGTCTCGCGAGGCCTGCGGGTGATCGACATGCATGGCCTGAGTTCCGAGCAGGTTCGCTCCGCGTATCCAACCATCTACCAATGGTTGCTAGAGCGCGTGAAGCCAGAACGCGACCAGAACAGGGACAAAGAGCTTAGAGAGAAGTGGTGGCTCCATCGTCGGAACAACGAAGATCTGCGCAACTCGCTTGGGTCATTACGGCGATACATCGCTACGGTCTACGTAAGCAAACATCGCTACTTCACGTTCCTTTCGTCAGACATTCTTCCCGACGACGGCTTAGTGGCAATCGCGTTGGATGATGCCGTCTGGCTTGGGGTGCTAAACAGTTCTCTGCATGTAACGTGGGCGCTTGCGGCAGGCAGTCGGTTAGAGGATCGCCCGCGCTTCAACAAAACGTTGTGCTTTGAGACGTTTCCTTTCCCCTGTCTTTCCGAGAGGCAGTCAGAACGCATTGGTGAGCTTGCCGAACTTCTCGACGCCCACCGCAAGCGCCAGCAGGCCGCCCATCCCAGCCTGACCCTCACCGGCATGTACAACGTGCTCGAGAAGTTGCGAGCCGGCGAAGCGCTGACGGCCAAGGAGCGCACCATCCACGAGCAAGGCCTCGTCAGCGTGCTGCGCCAGCTCCACGACGAGCTCGACGCGGCGGTGCTTGAGGCCTACGGCTGGGCCGACCTGCTGGAGCCGCTGCGCATCGCACACGGCATCCTGCCCCCGCCTGAGGGCTCCACCCGCGAGGACGCCAAGCGCGCCTTCGACGAGGCCGTGCTTGAGCGCCTGGTCGCGCTCAACGCCGAGCGCGCCGCCGAGGAGGCGCGGGGGGTGGTGCGCTGGTTGCGCCCGGAGTTCCAGAATCCGGAGGCCACCACGGCGCCGGCCCAGGGCGACCTGGACACCGTCGTCGAGGATGCGGATCAGGAAGCCGAGGCAGCGCCACCGGTCGCCACCAAGCCCACCCCCTGGCCGCAGGACGCGGTCGAGCAGGTGCGCGCCGTAGCGGATCTACTGGCGACCCACCCCGCGCCCCTCACGATCGACGAGATCGGTCAGCGGTTCACGGCCCGCGGACCGTGGAAGCGCCGGCTGCCGGGGCTGCTGGACATGCTGGTCGCCCTGGGCCGGGCGCAGGAGCAGGAGGGGCGCTACTCGGGGGCCTGAGCGCGTTGGTTGTTGGGGCGGCGCCTCGGCGGCTTTGCTGCTCTTGTGGTCGAACGCGGCGTCGGCGCCGGCGCGGCACGCCCGCCCTCCGTCGCCCACCACACCGCCTCGATCTCCGCCAGCACCCCGAACAGGGCGGCCTGGTCGAGCTCCTGCAGGCGCTTCGTCCGGGTCTCCGGCCTGAGGCGCATCAGCTCGGCCAGGCGCGAGGGCACGGCACCCGATCCCCGACCAGGGAATCCTTGATCAAGGCTGCGCTCGATCTGGCACCTCAGCAGCAGGTCGGGTCGTTGAGCCAGCGCATTCGCCCGGGTGGCCACCCAGGGCAGGCGCAGGGCTTCCGTCCGCCGCGGATCCGGGTGGAGGTCTCGCGCTGGGGGTTGGCGCTGCGGTGAGCTCAGCGTGCGCAGACCGTCGGGCAGTAGGTCCAACTCGGACACCCCGCGCAGGACCTCGGGGCGCCCATCGGCAGCCAGCGTGACCAGGGCGCCCAGCCGGCGCCGGCGCGCCAGGGTCCACCCGGCCGCTGCGGCCCAGGCGCGCGCCGCCAACACCTGTCGCCGGCGGTCCGGCCCGGCAAGCTCCACCAGGAGTTGCCATCGCTCACCGGCCTGGAACGCCTTCCGCGGGCTGGCGCCTTCAGGGCTCGACGGCGACAGCCGGGCGCGCTCGAAGGCCGAGATCCTCGGCGCCAGGCCTACCCACCCCCAGCCCTCGTCCAGGACAGACCTGGCGGCGTTGCGCAGCCGGTCCATCACCAGGTCGTCCAGTATGCGCGCCGACAACGCGACGGGCGCTTCGCCGAACAGGTCGTTCTGCAGCTCGCCGCCCGCCTGGATGTAGGCCGTCAGGTCGACGGCGCGCATGCGGGCGTCAGAGGCGGACACCGGCTGGCCGGCCAGCCACCGCCGCACCGCCGCGGGACCCGGATCTGAGGCAGCCTCGATCGCCGACCAGGCGCGCACCTGCTGATCGAGCTCGTCGATCGTGGCCAGCGCGTGGGCGGTCGACCTGGGCAACCGCCCGGTATCGAGCTGCGATCGCAGGTCGGGGTGCAGGAAGCGGGGCATCAGGTGCCCGGCAGCCTCCTCCCTGGACCGCCCCAGGCCCGCCGCGATCTCGGCCAGCGAGTAGCCGCGCTCCAGCGCCTGCTCGCACGCGCCGACGAAGACATCGTAGTCAGGGATAGGGAGGGGTCCCACCTGGGACGAGGAACCATTGCCGATGTATCTATCCGCGCTGTGAGGCTCGTTCATCTCCATGGCCGCTCACCTCAGCTTGCAAAGATCCTGGGAGTGGCTACTCTGACCCCATGACCGGACTGCGTCTGCCCATGATGGACATCACCAGCCACACCGCGCTGGAGCTGTCCACACATCTCATCGGGCAGTACGGGCCTTTCGTTCGCCTCACGGATGTGTGGGGGATGTTGGGTTATCCGAGCTTGGACGCGGCCAGAAAGGCCGCGGCTCGAGGTACCACCCCTATGCAAACAGTCTTCCTGCCGGGCCGTCGAGGAAGGTTCGTCCGTACGGGCGACCTGGCGAAGTGGCTGCTCCGGGGCAGCGCGCCGGACGACGTAGGCACGTCCGATGAACGCACCTCGAAGCAGGAATAGGTGGGTGGAGAGCTGTGGCCGCCTGCTGGTCATTCGTCAGCTTGCACCATGGTCGCGCGGCTGTCGTTTCGCGGATTAGAAGCCTGGGCGATGAATTTGTAGCGACTGCGTGACTTCGCCTATGAGCGTTCCGCATAGCTCTACGAAGTTGTCGTCTACTTCAATCAACGTAGATATCTCCGAAACGTCACCTTCCTCGAAGAACGAATCCCCCGGTAGCAGCACTTTGAAGGGCAGGTTTGGGGCCTTGGCTACAAGCCTGTCGTAGCTTCTGCCGCGCCCATGCTTCAGCACATTTATCGCCAGAAGGGCATCATCGAACTTCTCAAGCAAACTGCTCTCTCCTGCTCCTGCCAGCACAGACTTCGCCTCCTTAAACCCATCAGCGCAGTTGAGGCGATCTTGGAGAATCGCCTCAAAAATGGAGAGCATTCCTACGGCGAGAATTGCCTTCTGTAGCTGAATCATTTGCAGCGTTTTGACAAGCGTCGTGGCGCCACTGGTTTGCAGTGCATCGATTGTGCGTTCGTTGGCTTCACGTAGGGATTTGAGCGTGAACGTTGCGCATCGATCTGCAAGCTCGGTGAATTCGTGCATGGGTACTCTCTGTATAGTTCCGGTGTGACGGTGCTTCATGAACCTTGGCATAGTCTTGCGGAGCAGGCTAACTTTGCGTTCGGCCTTCCCCCTGATCGATCAAGGTCGACAACCCTGCCGCGACAAAATACACCGGTGGCACTGGGCACCCCTGTTGCGATGGTAGATCAGCGCTGGATCACCACCTGCCAGGCGCCGCGGCCACCGACCACGACGGGGATCACCTGGACGATCCGCCAGCCGTCGCCGGCGAGCTCGTTGAGCGTCTTCTCGCCCGCTCGGGCGCACTTGAATTTGTCCTCGTCATTGAGCGCACGGAAGGACTTCGGCGTGCCTACCGGCTGGGAGGTGGCCACAGAGGCCGGGGTGTAGCAGACCTCGGCGGCCGGACCGTCGGCATGGGCCTGCAGCGACGCCAGGACCAGGCCAGCGACCAGGGCGAGCTTCAGCGATCGGGGGTGGCGCATGGGGTGACTCCTCGTGAACTGTCCGGTGTGGACGAAACTATCAGCGCCAGGCCAGCGTGCAAGCCGTCAGCCCTGGACGGTGCCGCTGCCTGCGCCGCGAGGGCGCCGTAGCCGGCGGGGGCGATGCTGGACCGTCTTGCCGGCTTTCTTCTTGCCCGCGTACCTGGGAAGGCCCAGCAGACGGGCCCGGTCCCGGATCTGCTGCACGGGCCGTCCCAGCCGCTCGGCGATCCGGCTGGGACGCTCGGCCAGCGCCCGCTGGCGCAGGAGCTCCTCCTCGTCCGTCTGCCACGGCCGCAGGCGAAACACCGCCGGCGCATCGGCGTCATTGCGCCCGATCGCCTCCAGCTCGGAGCGCCGCTGGAGGATCTCGCCCTGGCTGCGCAGCGTCGGCAGCCGGGCCTGGATCACCCCCAGGTTGGTGTAGGCGAACAGCAAGGCATCCTCCTCCACCGTCCACGGCGCCGGCGGAAGGGGCTGGCCCATGGTCGCCGTGAGGTGCGTGCGCAGCTTGCGCAGGATCTCGAGCCGCGTCCGACCCGGCAGGCGCCTGGAGAGCTTGGGCAGGTCGATCAGGCTGGTGGCCGACCGAACCACCCGCATCTCGGCCTCGCCCCACGGCCGACCGGCATTGGCGGTGATTCGCGTCAGCCCCAGCACGAGGGCGCGCCGGCCGACATGGTGGACGGTGCGACCAGGCAACAGGCCCTGGCGGACCAGCGTGGTCGGCCCCATCGACGCGAAGTGCGCTCTGAGGATGGCGTCCTCCTGCTCGGTCCAGGGAGTGGGCGTGGGCTTGCGCATCAGTGGACCTCGACCGGCCTTGCGGCGGTGTCAGCGGCGGACATGGCGCCGCGCACGGCCTCGCGCCCGACCGCGTGCGCTGTGGCCAACAACGGAAAGCTCGGCTTAGGCGGCGCGTAGTGGCGCACCGGCGTGCCCGGCCAGCGCGCCTGCAGCGCGGCCTCGAAGGGCTCGATGGCGTCGATCAGCCCGAGCTGCAGGGCCTGCTCGGCGATCCACACCTCGCCGGTGTAGAGCTCGCGCGGGTCGCCGCGCAACTGGGCGCCGCGGCGGTCGACGACATCCGCGAGGAAGCGCTCGCCCACCGCGTCCACCAGGCCCTGGATGTAGCTGCGCGCCTGCGGGGTGGGCGGCGTGGCCAGCGACGCCGGGTACTTCAGCGCACCGGTGGCGTAGACCTGCTCGCTCACGCCCAAGGTGCCCTCGAGGAGGTCCTTGGCGTGCCACTGGGCGTTGACGGCCCCGATCGATCCCACGAAGGCATAGCGGTCGGCCAGGACCTCGTCGGCGTTGATCGCCACCAGGTAGCCGCCCGACGCGCCCAGGCCGTCGATGTACGCCATCACCTGCCGGCCGTGGTCCTCCCGGCAGCTGCGGATGCGATCACCCACCCGGGCGGCTTCGCTCGGGTCGCCACCAGGTGAAGCGATGCGCACCACCACCGCCCGCGTCCGAGGGTGACGACAGGCTCGATCGATCAGGGGCACCAGCGTGTCGGCGCGGGCGGGATGTTCGCGGCCGATGGGCCCGGCGATCGTCACCACCGCCACCCGCTGCCCCATCTCCGGGGTCGGCAACGCGAACCCGAACACCCGGGCGTACCAGGTCAGGTAGATCAGGGCGCTCGAGCCGATGATCAGGGTCAGCCCCAGACGCTTGACGAAGCGCCAGGAGCGCTCGGCTCGCAGCTGGGCGGACCACTGCGCCATGGCGCGGTCGACCAGTGCCAGGGTCCGGTCCAGGGTGTGAAGCGGCACCTGCACGGTGGACGGCGACGCCGGCGGCGCGGCCTCCCGGGCGGCGGGCTCAGTCATCGCTGCCCGCCGGGGTCAGCCGGGAGCCGCGCATCGAGCGGATCAGGCCGATGGCCAGCACGCTGGCGCTGATGAGGCCCAACAGCGCGCCCACCACCATCACGGCATCGCGGTCGCCGGCGACGTCGAACAGCAGGTTGACGGCCATCAGCAAGGCCACCGAGGTGACCAGCAGGTAGACCGTCAGGCGCATCCGGCGCACCAGCTCCATCATCCGCAGCCGGCTGCCGTCGGCCGTCGCGTGCAACCAGAAGACCAGCCAGGCCGTGCCCGCCAGCAGCACGCCGGCCCACAGCAGCAGGACGAACAGCCGGCCACCAGGCAAGGTCTCCAGCAGGAGCGTGGCCAGTCCCAGCGTCAGGGCGTAGGCGATCGCCTCGCGGGTCAGCGCGGTACGCACCACGGGCACCGGCGCCGTCGGGTCCGAGGCCAGCAGCTTTTCGGTCGAAGCCATGAGTCTTCCTCCAGGGGGGATTGCCCCGAGGATGCAAGCCCATGCCTGCCGAACGGGCGCGAACAGGTCCCTATCGCAGTCCTTGAAGCGCTGACGACGAAAGCCTCACGGCGAGCTGGTCCCCGACCAGGAAGGCAAGGGGGGAGAGACGGATCAGCCGAGCGGCGCCCCGGCGTCGGGGTGGCGTGCCTGCAGCTGGTGCTCCTCGTTGCGAGCGACCGCCAGGATGCGCATGCCGAGCAGCGGGTACCCCATGGACACCAGTCCAATCAGGAGGGCGTCCACAGGGGACGCCAGCTGGGACAGAACGAAGGCGGCCGCGTACAGGTGCAGGCCCGCCGCAACCCACAGCAGGATGTTCAGGGCGTGGCCGATCAGCAGAAGGGGGCCGGGCATCTGGGTGTCTCCTCCTCAGGCCTGTGCAGCCGGCGGCTGGTCGATCTGCCGGCGATACGGTGGCAAGGCCCCCAGCATGCGCCGTCCGTAGGCCTTGGTCACCAGGCGGCGGTCCAGAACCACGATCCTGCCGCGGTCGGTCTCGGTGCGGATCAGGCGGCCGCAGGCCTGCACCAGGCGCCGGGTTGCGAGCGGCACCGCCCGCTCGGCAAAGGCGTTGCCGCCGCGGGCCGCCATCACCTCGGCCAGGGTCTGCTCGATCGGGTCATCAGGGACTCCGAAGGCGAGCTTCACCACGATGACCTCGGTGCACAGCTGTCCGGACAGGTCCAGGCCCTCCGCGAAGGACGCCAGTCCGAAGATGACGCTGCCCTGCCCTGCCGCCACCTGGCCGGCGTGCTGGGCCAGCAGCTCGGCCTTGCCCAGCGCGCCCTGGCACAGCACCTGCGCCCGGCGCTTGGCCGGCAGCTTGTCGTGCACCTCCTCCATCTGGCGACGGCTCGTGAACAGCACCAGCGTGGCGCCATCGCGCCAGTTCAGCTCGGTCTTGAGCCACCTGAGCACGGCCTTGGTATGCGCCTGCGGGTCGCTGGGACACGCATCGATCCAGGGCACGCGCAGCTCGGCCTGCTCGGGCAGGTTGAACGGCGACGGCAGCGCCAGCGTCCGCGCCGGACCGCGCACATGCAGCTCGGCGAGGATGCGGCGGAAGTTGCCGCCCTCCGACAGCGTGGCCGAGGTCAACACAACCGGCATCTTCGCCGCCCACACCGTGCGTTCGAGCAAGGCGCCTCCGGACGCGGGCGAGCTGCACGCCCGGACCGCCTGGCCATGCCGCTCGATCCAGCGCGCCACGACCTCGCCCTCCAAAGCCTCACCCTCCTCCGCGGCTTCGCTCCAGTCGCAGGCCAGCTTGCCCGCCGCCTCGAGCTGCTCGAGCAGCCGGGCGCCGGCCTGGGTCAGCGGAGAGCGCGCCGCGTCGCCAGCCTGCTGCTGCAAGGCGCGCAGGCCGCGCCGGACCAGGCGGAAGCAGGCACGCAAGTCCTCGCGCAGGTGGTCGGCCGCGACCCGAAGCGTCTCGGGTAGCTGACCCAAGGGGAAGCGGTGCGCGGCGGCCTGCTCGACCAGGGGCGCGACCAGGCGCTCGAACCGACCCGCGCTGGTGGTCAGCGCCTGGGTGGCGGCGCCAAGGTCGGCCCGGAAGTCGGCCAGCGCCTGCGCGCCGCACCGCTCCGGGTTGGCCTGGGCATAGGCCAGTCCCCAGGGGACGAGCCGGCTGGCCAGTGGGGCCAGCGAGGCGGTGTCCAGATGGGACGCGGCGTTGTTGCGGGCGACCTCCTGGAGCTGATGCGCCTCGTCGACGACCAGCAGCATCTGCGCCGGGTCCGGCAGCAGTGCGTTGGGGCTCCCCGCCCGCGCAAGGTCGAGCTCAGCCAGCAACAGGGCGTGGTTGGCCACGATGACGTCGGCGGTCGCGGCCTGCTCTCGCACGGTCCGCAGAGGACACCGGGAATACTGCGGGCAGCGCGTGCCCAGGCAGGTGGAGGAGGTCGAGGTCACCGCGGCGCGTACCGGGGCGCTCAGGCCCTGCGGCCACTCGTCCAGGTCGCCACCCCACTGCCCGGACTCGAATGCCTGGCGAAGGGCGACGGCCTGTCCGACCGCCTCGGCGTCCCATGCGGACGGCGCATCAGGCGTCGATGCCGGTGCGGGGGCATCGGTGAAGCCGAGGTCCCCCTGGCTGGCCGAACCCAGGGCCGCGTCCAGCGCCACCGGGCACAGGTAGCGGCTGCGGCCCTTGACCACCGCTGCGCGCAAGCCCTCCCCGAGGCTCGGCAGAACGCGCGGCAGGTCCTTGTCGGCCAGCTGCTGCTGCAAGGCCACGGTCCCGGTGGAGATGACCAGCCGCCGCTTCGTGGCCTGCGCCACCGGCACGCCGGCGACGAGGTAGGCCAGGCTCTTGCCGGTCCCGGTCGGTGCTTCGACGAGCAGCGGGCCCACGGCGGCGGTGTCGTCGCCTGCGGCCGTGGCCAGCGTCTGGGCGACGGCGGCGATCATCTGGCGCTGGGTGGGTCGGCTGGCAAGGCCCATGCCCTCCCGAAGGCGGGCATAGGCGGCGGCGATGTCGCCCTTGATCTGGTCGGTGAGCACACGCGGATCTCGAAGGGGTGTGCCTTCCCAGTTAGCACGTCCCGGCGCGGCAGCAAGCAAGTGCCCTCCCCGCCCTGCGCTCAGGGCTGCGCGTCATCGGGCTGGGCCAGCCGGCGCAGCGTGACGAGCTGGCGTCTGATGCGGACATACACGTCGGCCTCGGCACGGATGGCGGCAAGGCGGGCGTCAGCTGCCAGCGCCAGCGGCAGCTCCCAGCTGTTCGCGTTCCGGCGAAGTGCGGCGCCCGTGCGCGGCGCCCCGACCTTGGCGAGGTAGGTGCTCATCGGCGGTCGCCCCTTGCGCAGGCGTACCGTTCGCCACCCCATGCCTGGGATCAGCGATCGCTCTGCTCGCGTGAACATCAGCTCGATCCGGCGATTGAGGGTGTTGCCCTGGGATCGGAGTGAGGCCCGGCCCATCGCATCCAATGCCGCCCGCTCAGCGGCCCGCTGCTCCGCGAAGTAGGTCGCCCGCACCGCCTCGGCCTCCGCCACCAGCCGCATCAGCCGGACCTCGATGGCATCGCTCAGGACCTGCTCGGTGGCCGACAACGAGGGGTCGGTGTTTTGCAGACTTAACTGAGGCACAACTCCACCCGTGTTTTTCCGCGCTCGATTGCGTGTGGCCCGCATGGTTGCTTGCCTGGAGGCGATGCGGGCTGTTCAACACGGCCCGATCGGGTCCGCCATGGGACCGGGGCTGCTGGCGCGAACGGGTCGCGTTGCCGTCCTTGCTCGATCGAGGCGGGGTGATATTGGGTTGGGTGACGTTCGATGCGGCGTGCAGGCCGTCTGCATGCCGCATAGAGCTCGCCCGACCCGCTCGTGCCGGGCCCTTCCGGTTGCTTTGCGGCCTGCACGCCGTCTACAGGCCGCAAGGCACCGGCGCACGAGAACCCACCCGCCTGGTCAGGGCGGCCTTTGCGGCCTGCACGCCGCGAAAGACCCCCGCGCCGGGCCTCACATGGAGGCTTTGAACATGAAGATCGCACTCGACGTGGGCTACGGCTCGGTGAAGATCGTCTCCGGACGCTCCCAGAACGACCTCGCCAACCTGATCTACCCCGCCGCCGCGGCGCCGCTGGCGCAGAGGGACCAGTCGCTCTCCGGACGCATCGAGGGGGGCGTCACCGTCGACGTGGATGGGGTTCCCTACTCGGCGCTTGTGGAGCCCAGCCGATTCGAGAACTTCGCGCGGCCCCTGCATCAGGACTACACGACCACCCCGGCTTACAAGGCCCTGTTCCTCGCGGCACTGCAGGTGGTCGGAGCCCCGGAGGTGGATTGCCTGGTCACCGGCCTGCCCACGCGCCATGCCTTCGACGAAAGCCGCCGGGCGGCGGTCCGGCAGTTGATGGCCGGTACCCACCAGGTCAGCCCGCACCTTCGTGTCAGGGTCCGGGAGGTCCGGATCATGTCCCAGCCGGTGGGCGCCTTCGTCGACCACGTCTACCAGACGCGCAGCCAGATCGCGCTGCAGTCCAACGTCCTGGTGCTGGACATCGGCTTCGGGACCGCTGACTGGGCGGTGCTGCATCAGGGCAACCTGCGCTCGCAGTCGTCGGACAGCTCGTTCCAGGCCATGTCGGTGGTGCTGGAGCGCGCCGCTGCCCAGATCAACGCGAACTACCGCGGCGCCAGGCTTCAGGTGGAGCGGCTGGAGTCGGCGTTGCGGGCGGGCCAATCGGCGGTGCCCCTGTTCGGGCAGATGGTCGAGATGGCGCCCTACCTCAACGAGGCGGCCGCCGAGGTCGTTCCGGTGGTGATGAGCGAGCTGATGCGACGGGTGCGCAACGAGGCTGGGCAGATCGACATGGTCATCCTGGCCGGCGGCGGTGCGAACCTGTTCCGTTCGGGCGTCGAGCAGGTGGTGACGGGGCCGCCCATCCATGTCTCGGCCGATCCGGTCCACGCCAACGCCCGGGGCTTCTGGCTCTCGACGCTGAGCCGTTCGGCGAGGGCGGCGTGATGCTGCGCGTCGACCTCCGCATCGACCCGGAGGTGACGCCCGAGCTCCATGCCGCGCTGACCGCCCTCCCGCCACGCCGGCGGGCGGAGCGGTTGCGCGCCCTGGCGCTGATGGGGATGGCCCGGGACGGCCGCGTCGAGCGAGTCGAGCCGGCGGGTACCGCGGCGCCGGCGCCGGCGCCGGCCGCTGAGGCACTGGCAGCATTCGAGCCGGTGTTGCCGCCTGCCCTTCTCGGCCTGGACGGCGTTTAACTTGGTTCATACCAAGCTACACTCAGGCCATGGGTACGCCATCCAAACGGGTCCGACGCGACAACACGCGGCAGCTCCCAAGCTCCAGCATCGTCGCGCCTACGCTTGGGCGCGGCGCCGGCTGGTCCGAACGGGCGCACCGGCCACCGCTGGTGCTTGATGCGCCGGATGTCCGCGGGCGCCATCGCATCCTGCTGGGCGCAGCGTTGCCTCGACGCGGGCAGGTGCAGGCACTGGTGTGCGCCCTGCCCTGCCCTGATCCCGGCGCCGTCCAGGCGCTCGACCGCGTGCCGCTTCCTGTCTTCCCGCTGTGGGCACGCATCCGCGCCGCCGACGCACTGAAGGGCGGAGGCCTCTCGCTCAAGGAGATCGCCGTGGCGCTGGGCGTCAGCCAGGCGTCCGAGGTGTCCCGCCTGATCGCGCTGGCACGGGTGGACGGCGAGCTCGGCGCGCAGATTCGTGCCGGCGCTTTGCGCTTCAGCCAGGCCCACCTTCTGGCCAGCGCCAGACTGCCCATCGAGCGCCGCGATGCCTTGGCACGACAGGCCGCCGTGCAGGACTGGTCGGTGGCGGCCGTCAAGCGCGCTCTGGCCACCCCCTCCCCTGCCCCGGGCACCGGGCGCCCCTGGGACGTCCAGCTCGAGGACGCTGACCTGGCCAGCTGGATCTCGCGCATCGGCGAGCGCCTGGGAACGCAACCGCGCATTCACCGGGTCGGCGATCGCTGGAGCCTGGAGATCGACTGGTTCACCCTGGCCGACCTGCAGGGCCTGTTCGAGACCCTTGGACGCGGCCACGTGGAGACGTTGAGCGCCGGAAGAAGGCGCACCGTTCGCCTGGAGGACCTGGGTGGCGCAGAGCTCTCAGACCTCTTTGCCCACCTCGAAGATTCCCAATGAAATGGGGGCCAACAGGCCCCCAACATGCTGATAGACAAGGATTATTCTGAATAATCCCCTACTTCAGGTCCTTGAGCAGGTCCATCGCCCGCTTGACCTTTGCCTCCGGCCACTCCAGCGGAATCGAGATGACGTAGCCGGTTCTCTCGCGACGCCAGGCGAGCTCGCCTTTGGCGGGCACCGGGGGCTTCGCACCCTTGGCCTGCTTGCTCTGGCGAGCCGCCCTGATCAGGGAAGCAACCGTCCACTCCTTCTGCTTGGAGACCTCCTCCTTGAATGCCGGAGAAGCGAATGCCTCGAGGAGGCCTGCCACGTCACGCTGCTTGATCGTCGCCGGATCGGCTACGCGCTCCCACAGCCCGTCGGGGGCTTCGGTGACCAACCGCCGATAGAGGTTGAGGTTGCTTTGGGCGACGGACAACGCATCGGCCAGCGCCTTCTCCGACGCATATCGCCCGCTCTCCATGAGGGCGGCATACCAGCGCCCCCGGCTGAAGATGCTCTTGGCTTTGCGCGCAGCGTTCTCCGCTTCGTGCAATCTCACCCTGGCGTCCTCATCGATATCGCGAATGGTCGCCAGCACGTGGATGTTGAGCTGCTGGCAGGCCAGAAGCCGGCGCGTGCCGGCAATCAGCTCGTACTCGTAGCCGGTCTTTCCGGTCACCTGCCGAACATCGATCGGGACCAGGTTCCCGCCGGTCGCGGCGATCGCAGCTTTGAGTTCGGCGAAGTCGCTATCCGCGTATTCGTCATCGCTCCGGCGCAGCTCCGCCGGGATCCTCACGCGCTCGCTGAGCAGGTGCCGTGTCTCGTAGGTGTCCCCCGAAGGCAACGTCTGCTCGAGCAGTCGCGTGGCGCCGGCGCGCAGCCCCTTCTGGTCGACATGCCCTGCAACCCGGTCTGCACTGAACAACTTGTCCAGGTCGCCGAGCTGTTCCATGGCCCGATCCTTCGCGGTCTTTCCCTTGCTCATCACCCTTCTCCTCCATCAATGCCGACCAGTGCCAGGATGTCGTCGTTCACGGCCCTGACAATTTCGCGGGCGTCCCGTGCAGCGACGGCCGCCGTCCGGGGTGTCTTGGGGGGCTGCTCCCAGATGCTGGGTGCGCCAGCCGAGCTGCGCTCCAACGCCTCCAGACGCGGAACGCGATGCGGCAGGAACATGTGGCCCAGCGCCCGCTGAAGCACTGTCTCGTTCCGCGCTTCCCCCACCGACCCGGCCCGGAACTGGGTGTTGAGGAACCGAAGCCACTTCAGACGCAGGCCCAGGTTCCGGTCCAGGTCCGGGAGCCAGCGCTTGAGCACCGCCATCATCGCCCGCGCCGACTCGATGTCGAGGTTGCGCATCGGCAGCGGAATGATCAGCCCGTCGGCCGCCAGCGAGATCTGGACGATGTCGAGCGTCACCGCGGGCGTGGTGTCGATCACCACGAAGTCGTACTCCTCGGTGGTCAATTCATTGGTCGCGTCGCGCAGCGCGGGCCAGAAGCTGGTTTGCGCCTCCATCAGCTTCACGGCGATGTTCAAGACCATCTGACTCAGGTCGGGCGAACTCGGCACGATGTCGATCGTCGGCCAGTGGGTCTTGCGGATCAGCGCCCGCAGATCCCGGGACTCGCCCTCCATCACCGCCGCCGCCGTGTCCTCCTCCGTGAAGGCCATCTCTGCATCGCTCAACAACTCGCCATCCCCGCGGTCGATCAGGAATGACGCGGTCATGCTGCTCTGGGGGTCGAGATCGAGCACGAGGACCCGGAAGCCCCTGGAGGCCATGTCCTGTGCGAAGTTGAGGGCGGTCGTGGTCTTGCCCACGCCCCCCTTCTGGTTGGCGAATGCCAGAACAAATGGACGCCCCTGCCCCGTCGGATCGAACGGCGGCAGCTTGCTGCGCCGGATGAGGGTCATCTCGGATGGGGAAATCTCCCTATAGCGATCCTGCTCGTCAGCCGTTAGCTTGAGCTCGACCGTTACCTTGCGCAGCCAGGTGGGGCTCCGTCCGAGCAACTTGGCCGCTTCGCCGGCGCGCAAGGACAAAGGCGCCCGGCTGCGGCCATCCGGTGGGGCAACCACCTGGCGGATGATGCGAAGGGATCTGGCGATCTCGTCGTGCAGGAAGGGCAGGGCCTGGACAGGCGGAATCCGGTGCAGATTCGCCAGCATCGCGGCCTCGGGGAGCGTATCTTTCTCGGGCGGGGTCATCGGAGGCCTCCTGTCGGCCACATCGTGTGGTGTGTGTTGACTTTATACCAAACCTCGGTCTAAAGTCGTCACATAGACACATCATCCCCCTTCTGTGCAGCTATGCCGATCCCCTGCTTCCAGCTCGATACACCCCAGACGAGGTCGCACCGACGGCCTTGTCCGCCGGGATCTCCCGCTCATGCACACCCGACCGAAGCCCGCGAAAGCGGGCTTCGTCGCGTCTGGGCTCCGGAAACACGGGGCGCAGCTCGGCAGGCTGGAAGGGCAGGGGAGGGCGTCACCATACGCCCCCGTATGTTTAGGCCTGGGGAGGTCGCCGTCATGACCTAGCGCACAGGTGCCACGACCGCCCTGACATCGATCCCCGAAAACAAAAGACCCGCCGGGCGGCGGGTCTGAAAGCGAGTCGGGTCGATCAGCGCGAAACAAACATCCCCGAAGGGAATGGGTCGACAAAGATCGGCACACCCACAGGACTCGGGAAGTTTCGCGCTGAACGGCCAGACCCGTCAAGGGGTGCTGTTGCCGATCAGCCGGAGAATCCCTCGTGTCTGTCCTCCAGAACGCCGCCACACCAAACCCGCACGCCACTGCCCAGATCCTGGACACCCTGGCCAGCTTGCCGCTCGACGGTCGCGGCCTGGCAGTCCTCCTTGCCCATGTCGCGGCATCCCTCCGCAAGGGGACCCTGACCACGCGCATCAGCGCCACTGCGCTCGCCGCTCGACTGGGCGTCCATCGCAACACCATCAGCAGCGCCTATCGAGGGCTGGTGCAGGCCGGCGTGTTGGAACGCGAGGCCGGCGTCCACCTCAAGTCCGTCACCGGGTCGCGGCTCGCCGGCGTCGTCGCCGCGCTTATCGGTCCGCTGCTGACCGCGCCGGCCCGCGCGGCGGACCAGGTATCGGGAAGGGCAGGGGAGGGCGACACGCCCCTCACCATCAAAGCGCCCGTTGAGGCACGGCCCGCGGCGGCCACCTCGCCGGACAGGCCAGCGAGCGCCGACCCGCTGCAGGCCCGGCGGGCGCAGATCAACGCCGCTGTGACGCAGGTCGATCGGCTCTCGGTCGAGTGGCACGACAGCTGGCGCGCCGCCTATGCGCGAGCGCTGTGCCTCAACGACCCGACCTCGCTCCCGCCGGACATGCAGGCCTCCCTGGAGCCCGCCATCTGGGAGCTGGTGTTGACCTCGATCCAGCGACGCCCGGAAACGCCGTCCCCTCACCCTGCCGCTCGTTCGCCCCAACCTGCACCCGAGCCCGCATCTGCACAGGACATCGAGGTCTCGCAACGTCTGGACGCGCTGGCCCGCGCCGGGCGATTGCCTGCTGCGGTCATACCCGAGCTGCACTGGTCGATCACGCGGGGCGAGCTGTCGGGCCTCCGCACGGCCGACCCGGTCGGCGTGGGTGTGCGCCTGGTGCTGTCCGGTCGCTGGAGTCGACCGCGTTCCATGCCACCGGCTTGGAGATCCACCGCTGTGACGCACACTTCCCAGGGGGCGGTCATGCACTGAATGCTGGGCATAAAGAGCTTTGGTTGTTGTTGTTCTTCTAAATCCAACAACAACCCAGAAGCAGGTTACGCACAGTGAACCGCATCACAGAAAAGCAGGTTGCAGACAATGGTAGGATTCGCCCGGGGTTGCCGCGCCGCCCATCCGGGGAGGCGTGCAGCATGAGATGGGTTGCCGCGTTGGTTGCGTTTGCCAGTTTCCTGGCGAACGCTGAGCCGATGCCATTCGCATTGGGACCGAACGATCCTGCCGTGGTCGAAGCTGCCGAGTCCGCAGGGTTGGATCCGGCGCTGGTCTACGCCGTCGCCCTGGTCGAGAGCGGTGTGGCCTGGTCAGATGGCCAACGCAGGCCTTCGCCCTACGTGATGCGCATAGCAGGGCAGGGGATCCATGCCGAGTCGCTCGCGCAGATCCGCGAGGTATGGGACGTCGCGCAAGCGCAGTCGGCCAGGATCGAGGACGTGGGTCCCATGCAGATCAACCTGCGCTGGCACGGCTCACGCGTCGAACATCCCCAGGAGCTCCTTGATCCGGCGATCAACCTGCGCGTGGGCGCAGCCATCCTCCGGGAGTCGTTGGATGCCGCGCCAGACCTGATCACCGGCATCGGTCGCTACCACCACAGCACGCACTCGCAACGAACGGCCTGGTACGCGGGCCAGGTTCTGCGGCAGTACCGCAAGCTCATCACGCAGTCCGCTGCGGAAACCCCCGTCGACGCAGGTCAGGGTCATGCAAGTCGGTGAGGGCCTGGCAGTCAACGTCGGTTCGCTGCCGACCCTGCGCGCCTTGCCGCAAATCGTCGAGCTGCTCGGCTACCAGACCCCGGCCGAAGTGATTCACCGGTTCGGCGTGTCGGGGATGATCGGGAAGACATCGCTCGGGAAGCTGTCGCATCTCAATCCCGATCCCCCTGTGGCCACCGTGCGACACCGGCTCTTGATCGACGCCGGATGCCTGGCCCGGTGCGGCAAGTGGCTGGCACGCACCTGGAAAGCGAACGACGGATTTCCCGCCACACCGGAAGCCTTGCTTCAAGCGCTCCGAGAACCGACCCCGGTCGATCTTCCCCACCTGTGGAGCGTCCTGCGCCAGCTGGCCACCGGGCGCCTGTACCTCGCCCGCGACGGCCGCATCGAGCGCTCAGCGATGCCGGACGCCTTGGGGTTCGATGGCTTCTTTCCGCCCCCGTTGGCGGTCACTGGCCACATGTACCGCATCCGGCCGCGCTCACTGCGCGAGCTCGAGCTGTTCGCCGCGCTGGCCGGCTGCGCGCAGTTGGGCGTTCGCCGGAGCGTCGCCGGGGCCCTGTTGCCACTCGCCCAGCGCAAGACCATCTTCAAGATCGTGGCCGCCGGCAAGGCCGATACCGGAGACGAACCGGATCGCAAGCGTGGCGGCATCACGCACTGCCGCGCCACGACCCTGCTCGCCACGAGCCGGCACCGCGCCCAAGGCGCCTACCTCCTGGACGCCTACACGGCGACCATGGTCTCGCTCGGCCTCGGCCAGGGTCGGGCCATGGATCCGATCGTCCTCGACATGACCTACAGGCGCTACCTGAGCCTGAGTGGGGACGACCCGAACCCGTCAGCCGCCCTCATCGACATCAACCGCGCCTGGTCCATTCTGCGCGGGATCAACATGCGCGAGATCATCGTGCGCAAGCGCCCCGGCTGCGGGCACCGCTACCTGTGGCCTCTGGATCGCATGCGTGATCTTCAGTGTCCGGTGTGCGAGTTCCAGGGCCAGGACAAAAGGGTTGATGGCCTCCAGGCGCGTCCCGTGGGCGAGGGACGAAGGTGCGCGTGATCGGGACGTGTAGCGCGCCGTAGGGGCGGGTCCAAGGGCTAGGTTGTGGGCGATGAAGCCCCTCTCCCTGCTCCTGCTGCTGCTCCTGCTGGGATCCCCCGTCCACGCCGAGTCCGGCGGCGCCGACTGGTTGCGCCGCCATGCCGAAGGGTGGTTCTGGTACCAGGATCCCATCCAGCGCTCCTTGAACACGGTCGAGGAGCCCCCCGAAACGGCCCCTCCGACGCCGAGCGCGCCGGACAGCCCGCCGCCGTTCTCCGCCGCCTGGCTGCGCGATCAGATACCGGTCTGGCAGGACCGCGCCCTGGATGACCCCACCGGCGAGGCCACGATGATCCATGCGCTGCTGGAGCGGTTGGCCTATGCCAAGGCCGACGCCTTCCAGCAGGCCCGGATGGCCATGCGCTACAGCGATCCGTTCCTGGACGGGACCAGCGGCATGCCGGTGTCGACGGGTGGCGTCCGCATGGCGCGCCAGATGGCCAGCGATGGCCAGGAGGAGGTCCTCACCGAGCTCGCCGGCAGGGCAGGGCTGTGGTTCTTCTTCGAGAGCTCTTGCCCCTACTGCGCCCGGCAGGTGATCGCCCTGCAGCAGCTGGCCGGCAAATACGGCTTCGAGGTGCTGGCGATCAGCATCGACGGCGCGCCGCTCCCCAACTGGCCCGATGACTACGTGGTGGACGTGGGCCAGTCCGAGCTGCTGGGCGTGGAGCGCTGGCCGGCGATCTTCCTGGCACGCCCCCCGGCCGGCTTCGCCCAGGTGAGCACTGGCCTGGTTTCGCTCCCCGAGCTCGAGAAGCGCTTGATCTCGGTGGCGCATCTGCACGGCTGGATCGACGACGCGGCCAGGGACAGGACGCGGCCAGCGCAGGGCAGGGATGCCCGATACACCGGACTCGGCGACACCCCTCTCTCAACGGACGGGGACAACGCGGCCCTCATCCGCACCCTCAAGCAGCTGCTCGGCGAACCCACGGAGACATCGCGGTGAACCACCTCATCAAGGTCCTGTGCCTCATCCTGATCGGTCTCGCCCTGCACCCGGCCGCCTGGGCCTCGGGCATGCGCGAGCAGATGGACTCGATGTTCAACGGCATGTCCAACTACACCCGCCCCGGCGTGTACGAGACCCAGAGCCGGGGCGTGATCACCGGCGGCGCCTTCTCGGCGCGGACCCGGTCCGCTGACATCAGCCTGTTCAGCTTCTCTCCGCCGTCCCTCAACGCCGGGTGTGGAGGCATCGATGCCTACATGGGCAGCTTCAGCTGGATCAGCGAGGAGCAGCTGATCGATCTGGCCAAGGCGATCGCCTCGGATGCGGCCGGCTATGCCTTCGAGGTGGCCTTGTCGTCGATCTGCCCGACCTGCGCGTCCACGATGGACAAGCTGCGCAACTACATCAACAAGCTCAACTCCCAGCTCGGCAACTCCTGCCAGATGGCGAAGATGCTCGTGGACAGGACGACCACCAACGGACAGTGGGAGGGCATGCGATGGGATGCGCTCGACAGCGGAGCCCAGCAGGGCAGCTCTTGGCTGGACAACTACTCCGACGAGTTCGACGCCTCCCAGAACGCACAGAACCGCGGCGAGGACCTGTCCCGCGACGACCCGACAATCGTCAACCGCAACCCTTTGGTCGACGTGATCCTGAAGCAGGATTTCGCACGCTGGTTCCGGGGCACCCGCTCTCCGGAGTCGAACGACGAGTTCGGGATGGACGTCCTGAGCCTGTTCGGCATGACCGCCTTCTGCACCCCCTTCGAGGGTGGTCTGCCGGAGTGTCCGATGTGGGACGAGAACGACATTGGCCACATGCGGGAGCTGGACTACCCCCCGACCATCGACCTGGCGACCTTGGTCTTCGGGACGGACTCGCCCTACAGCGTCGAGGTCGATGCCGAGGTGTACCGATGCGATGGACCGTTGTGCCTCAACCCCTACCTGGTGTCCTACGAGGACATCGGATTCGCCGCCCGGATCATCGAGGCGTATCTGGGGTCCGATGGTTCGCCCGGCATCATCCAGAAACTCGCGGCGCGGGACGGCGCCCCCCTGACGCCCGAGGAGCGCTCGATCGTCACCCGGTCGGGAGACATCACCGCCATCACGCGCAATCTGCTCCTGACTAGCCCAGAGAAGGCCAGGGGCTTCATCGAAACCTGGGCGCCGGTCATGGCCGTCGAGATCATGCACGGCTTCGCGCAGGAGGCCTACCGCGGTCTCGTATCCGGCCTGCGCTCCACCCCCGGCATCGGGAACGAGATTGTCGTTGCACGTCTGCGCGATCGAATGCTCGAGCTGGAATACGAGCGCGCCCGACTCGCCGGGCTGGCCTCCACCAACACCACGGCGATGCTGGAGCATTACGAGCTGATGAAGCGGACGCTGGTCGATGCTCCGAACCTGGGCACCATCGCCACGCCAACCGCCTCCTCCAGCATGGCCACGCCCCGCGGCCCCGGAGCCCCGTGATGTCGTTCGACGGGATAGGCGCCGCCCTCCGCTTGATCAGGGGGCAGATGCAGGCCTGGGAGATCATCTCCATCGGCGACATCGAGTACCTGTGGATGATCTACACCGCAGCGGCCTCCCTTGGGGAGAGCACGCTGATGACGATCGGGTCGATCGGCTTCCTGATCTGCTTGCTGGCGGTGGGCTTCAAGGCGGTGATCTCGGGGGGCAAGGAGCTGCCACTCCAGAACCTGTTCCTGGCCTTCATCGTCTGGCTGGCATTCTTCGGATCGACGACCACAGGCTGGGGAACGGTCCACGTCGCGCTGGTCGACAAATACACCGGCGAGACACGGGTCGTGGCCAACGTACCCCGTGGCGTGGCCATTCCCCAGAGCATCCTGTCCCGGGTTGGCCTGGGCCTGACCGAGCTGATGGAGACGGCCTTCAGCACTCCGGACATGGCGCGCCACGAGTTCGGCAGCGCCCTGCACGCGATCATCGCCCTGCGCGAGCTGGGCGGCGCCTCGGTGGCGCTGTCGGTGGCCATGCAGGATCCACTGCTGGCACGGAACGTGCGCAACTTGGAGCAATACATCGTCGACTGCTTCGCGCTCGACGCCGCGCAGGATCCGAGGCTCGGCACCGTGGTGATGACTTCCCGGGACGCCCTGGCCGCCATGGAGACGCAGAACCAGGCGCGCCAGGCCCGCTACGAATTGCCCGCGCCCGATAGCGGCGGAGCGTCGTCCCAGACAATGACGTGTCCGGAGATGATGTCGCGGCTGCGTACCGATCTGTCCAGCAGTGCCCTGGTTCCCGCGGTCAACCGCGCCATGTCCAGCAACGGGCGCGAGGACTTCGTCGCGTACCTGGAGAGCGCCTATGAGCGCCTCGGCCAAAGCTCCGGGTCGGTGAGCGTCCACGACCAGATCCGGAACATCGTCGTGGCGTCGGCCTGGCAAGGGGGCATGCGCCGGGCTGCCTCTCAGACCCAGGATGCGCAGGTCGCCGCGATGATGGAGGTCGCCGCGATGCAGCGCGCCACCCAGTGGGCAGGCGAGCAGGACCTGTTCATGCGCTACGTGCGCCCGCTGTGCACGTTCATCGAGGGCCTGCTCGTGGCCCTCACTCCGCTGGTCGCGCTCCTCCTGGCCGCGGGCCTTGGCGGCATGTCGCTGTTCTTCAAATACATGATGATCGCGATCTGGATCCAGCTCTGGTTCCCGCTAATGGCGATCATCAACCTCTACTCGACGGTCACCACAGGTCGCCGGCTCGATGCCATTCGTGAGATGGCCGGCAGGGAGCCCGAGAGCATCGTGGGCTCGATGGAGCTGATCACCCATTCAATGGACTGGCTGGGCACGGCAGGCATGCTGGCCGCCTCGGTGCCCGCACTGTCGCTCATGCTGATTTACGGTAGCGCTGTCACCGCGACACACCTGGCCGGTCGCCTGCAGGGACAGGATTTCATCAACGAGAAGACGGTGGCGCCGGACATGATCGCGCCCGCGCCTGTCATGCAACAGGCCGCCACGATGCAAACAAGCGCGTTCGGCGGCACGTCCCTGACCGGTGCCCCGCAGGAAACGGGGACCTACAGTGTCGGAACCGGAAACTCGGTTCGGCAGAGCGAGACGGAATCGGAGGCGGCAAAGACCGCTGTCAACTTCAGCTCCACGCTATCTAGCATCGCTACTCGAAGCGCGCAGTTCGGCTCTCGTTGGACCGATGCGGTCGAGAGGAGCTTCTCCGCTTCGGCAAGTCAGGATGAAGGGCGACGGGTCGACTCCGCCCACAGCGAAGCTGTCGGGAAGTCCGTAGCGAATACTGTCCGCACGGCCATGGGCGCAGAAGGTTCAAGGCAATACAGCTTTGGCGTCAACGCCAACACGGCTCAGATCGCCTCCGGCGTCAACAAGGTTTCTGGGGCTCTTGGCCAGGTGGCCGGTATTCGGCGTGGCGGCGGCTCCGCAGCAGATCAGGCGCGTCAGATCGCGGGGGTGGCTGGACAGTACCAGCAAGGGATCACGGACATCCTGCCCAACGTAGGAATGTCCTACCAGGATGCCAATAGATACCTGCAAAGCATGGGCGCTGATGAAGCCGAGGCCCTTTCACGCAGCATCAGCCACACCGCTTCTTCAACGGGGACATTCGGTGCCTACTATCGGGAAGGCTTGCAGCGCGCCGCCTCGTCGAGCGAGGTGCAGGAGGCAAGCCAGACGCTTGGCTACAGCGACCAGCAGGCTCTCCAGCAATCGAGCTCCGAGATGGCGGAGGCATCCCGGGTGTGGGCCGAGTCGCGAGAGTCGTCCATGCAATCCGCCGTGCAGCTGCAAGGCAGCTTCGCCAACCTCGCGCAGTTCGCGGCGCGCCAGGGCGACGGATACGTTGATGGCCTGGTCGAGCGGGTCCGTGATCACGGGATGGGCGACCTCTACGAGGCAGGCCTGACGCGGGCTGGACACATGGGCTACGGAGGGGACCAGGCCCGCGCTCTGTCGGCGTTGTGGGCGCTGTCGGGACAAGGCCAGTTTCCGCACGACGTCCGACATGCCGCCCAGTCCGGGGCGGCAAGGGAAGCGTTCGGCGCGGCTGTGCGGGACCTGCACGGGACTCAGTTGGTCGACGGGCCCGGAGCGCGCCCCAGTGACGGGGTGGCTGCGCCGGCGTTCGGCGAGGTAAGCTCCCAAGTCAATGGTGCCCTGGCCAGCGCAGTGGTTCCAACGCGAGGGCAGGTGGCTGGCGGGGTGGAGGGTGTCCAGGTTGCAGCGGCAGATCCAGGGCAGGGGAGTGAGCGCCTGGATGCAGCGGACACCGCGGCGGTCCAACAGGCGCACGGCGAGGGTCTTCTCGCCGCGTACGATCGCAAGGATCTAGCGTTCGAGGGGGTAGGCGGTGCTGGTGGAGCCCTTGCGACGCAGCAGTATTTTGCGCTGGCTGACGCGGCAGCGCGCACTCCGTTTATGGGGCCGGGCGAGCTGATGGCACAGAGCATTTACCCGGGTGCCGGACCGGCAGGGGCCTGGTCTGGGTATAGCTACGACGCGCATCGCGACTTTGCGACCACCCATATCGGTGACCCAGTGCTCGGGGCTGGGCTGGCCGCCGGGTACTGGGCGAGAAGCGACTCCAGTCAGGGATACGCTGAGCAAATGCAAACTGCGATGGATCGGCTGCGCACGGAGGAGGGCCTGAGTTCCGAGGACCTGGCGAGGGCCGCCCCAATGGTTGCTATGGGACTACGGGGTCACGTCAACCTGATCGAAAGCAAGCCGCTGCAGGGCGTCGTTCGCGCCGTCCGGGATGTGGATGCAGCCAAGTCGGCTGTGGAGCGCTGATGATGCGCCTCGACATGGGGACGACGCACCTTGATGGATTTTCGCTAGAAACCGCGAGACTCCCACTCGCTCGGAAAGAGTCCAACGTCTCGGTCTGATGCGGCCGCGCTGCTCGGATTGACACTCGACAGCTCCGGTATCGGCACGACATAAATATCGGGCTCGCCGAAGTCCAAACCACGCCATTCGTGTTCCATCCACTCATTCTCCATCCAATATCGCCCAGCATTCTCGACCTGGTCGAGCGGCGGAAACCACGTCTCGGCCTGGGATGGAGAAACCGGTGCCGCGGCCAAGGCAATGCTTGCAGCCTGCGACCTTCGATTGAGTGCGGCACGCTCCTCACGGTTGTGCCGCCAGCTCCAGACCACAGCCGCCGCTTCTGCCAGCACGACGACGCCCAGGGCGCCCAAGACCCCCATGCCGACCGCGGCCGATACGGAGGGAACAACCGTCCAGGTGAGCGCAGCCCCAACCAAGGCAGCAGCAACGGCCAGCGCCGCAACGGCGACGCGGTTGGACGAGGCGGGGTGCTTGGTAGTGGTCGTCATGGGTGGACTCTCCGTCGGGTCAATGTCCCGGATTGACCTTTTCCCGGGATGATGCCACGCTTTTCCCGACCTCCAAATTGTCCGACGTCACGGTTGGACAAGCCACCTGGGGTTTTCCAGGCATCAACAGCGGAGGTTTACGTGAACTACCTGCCGTTCGGGCCGGCCTGGCTGGCCGTGCCCCTCATCGTCCTCGGTATGCTTTTGCTGTTCCGACGGATGAATCGATCAATCCGCAAAGCCACGGTAGTGCTGGCGGAGGAAGCTGCCGAGCGTGCGAAAGAGCGGGAGGCCGCAGAGGCCGACCGCGCCGAGGCCCGGGAGCACGCCAAGCGGAAGCGGGCCGTCGAGGCGCGCATGCTTGACGCCAAAGAGCGTGAAGCCCTTGAGTCCCAGCGAGAGCGCGACCAGGAACAGGCGGCCGAGGCAGAGCTCGCCAGCCTTGCCGCGACCCTGCAGGTGACAGATGGCGGGTCGACCTCCCGCCCACCTCGCAGGAATCGAAGCGAACCCGCGTCGCTCTGGTGATCACCGCGCCCCCGCAAATGGGGGCGTGCTTCAACCCACCCGGTCGGGACCTCCCGATCGGGAGTGCTCCGGACCGACTCCCTGGATCGGAGTCTCACCCAGACCCCGCGGCGGCGCGTTCGATCCGCGCCGTGCGGGGTCGCTGCGTTCGTCCAGGCCGGTTGGCCTTGGCGCTCGCAGCTGCGTCGGTGGGTTCACGCTTCCGCGAGGTCGGCAGTCCGGCCGGCGATGCCCTGCCGGCCGCTGCCGCGGCCTCTCCACGTGCGTCACTTCCCCCGCTCCTCGGGGTAGCCGGCGACCACGCTGCAAGCAGGCGCAGCGCCTCGGTCCGGAGGTTCATGGCCGCGTTCGCGTCGCGGTCGTGGTGCGCGCCACAGGCCGGACAGGCCCAGGTGCGCTCCTTCAACTGGAGGGCGGCGTGAATCGCACCGCAGCCGCCACAGGTCTTGCTGCTCGGGTAGAACCGGTCCACCACGATCAGGGTACGGCCGCGCCATGCCGCCTTGTACGTGAGCTGGCGACGAACCTCCCCCAGGGCGGCATCGGCCACGCTGCGGCGGAAAGCTCGGCGACCCATCGAACGGGCCATGCCCTTCACCGCCAGGTCCTCGATGCCAATGACTTGGGCCTGGCGCACGACCGCGGTGGTGGCACGATGGAGTGCGTCCCGGCGCAAGTCGGCGATCTGGCCATGGAGCTGTGCAATGCGACCCCGGGTCTTGCGCCGGCGGTTCGACAGTCCCAAGCGGGTGCCCTGTGGGCACGGCCTGCCCGGATCCAGGCCTTGGGCCCGCATCTGGGCAGCGAGCTGCCGGCTCTGCCGGCGCTGGTAGCGGCGCAGCCGGGCCAACTTGGCCGCCAAGGCCTTCGGGGCTGGCACCCGTCGCACGCCGGCATCCCCAGCCACCACCAGCAGCTCGCGCAGGCCGGCATCCAGCCCCACGGCGTGCTCGGATGGCATCGTTACGACCGGGGCCGGCACCTGGTCCGCCGTAAGGGCGGCGAACCAGCGGCCCGCTCCATCGCGTTGCAGGGTGATGCTGCGCAGGCGTCCCACGAGCGGCTCGGTGCGTCGGAGCTTGAGCTCGCCCACGCCAGGCAGGCTGACCCGGGCCCAACGGCCGCCGTCATCGCGCACCTGCTGGCGCCGCTGGTCGAGAGTGAAGCGGACCGAGGCGGGACCGCCCTTGCGCTTGAACGTCGGGTAGGCCGAATGCTTGGCGAAGAATGCGGCGAACGCCCTCTCTTGGTTGCGCAGCACCTGTACAAGTGGGTCCCGAGGCAGCGCAGCCAGCCAGGCCCGATTCTCGCGGCGACGGTAGACCGTGAGCTCTCGCGAGAGCGTAAACCAGTTCAAGGACTCACCGGCCTCGCGATAGGCTCGGGTGCGGCGCTCGAGTGCCCAGTTCCAGACGTGCCGGGTGGCGCCCAGCAGCTGCGCCAGAACCCGGGCTTGCGCGGGGCTCGGATACACCCGCATACGGTAAGCGCGCTCGAGGGTCGGGGCTGGGCTCACGTAGCGAGATTGACGCATAGGCGTCGCAGCAGGTGAGACGATACGTCCGGAAGCGGTTGGACACTTACGTCACTACACCACAGCCTCTGGAGGCGGGTTGTCAGAGGCCCCGCCCTTGCCACCGCAAGTTCGGCGGGGTTTGAAGCGCTACTTGTCCTTGGCTTTTTGGGTTAGAACGCTACCGGCCAAGGATTTGGTCGAAGGGCGAGTACGACCATCCGTTAGCGCCTTGGCTGCCGTGCGCGCCAAGGCAGCTGAAGTTTGCTTAGTCGTATTGGCCTGGGCTAGCGTACTCCCCGCCAGTGACTTTGCCGTCTTGCTCGAATGAGGGTCGCGCAGCACAGACGATGCGGTCTTTGCAACTTTGGGACCGGAGGATTCATTCTTGGCCATTGGAGTCTCTTTCCGTTTCGAGGGGCGATTGAGACGAGTTCCGGTGACGGGCTAGGGGTGTTGGAATACCATTCACGCAACTTTCCGGGGCAGCTGCTGTAACTCGGCCACGTCGAGGGTGAAGTCGAGAGGGATGTTGATTGGCTCCGTTGGGTTGCGCTTGTCGTTATAAACGTCAACGTCAGTCTTGAGCTGCACGCAGTCTCCGACGATTTGGTTGCGTCGTTGGGCGAAGGACTTCTGAAAATGCCTGTGCGGAGCGTTGGGGTCATCCATGTCGGCCCATAGGGAAATCGAGCGAGACCCGCGCTTCTCCAAGGCGGCATGTTTGGCGCGGTAGCGCCGGCCGTGCCGGTCAACCCGATACTCCTCTCGGAAGACCTGCGCAATATCGTGAGCGATGGCATTTATTACCGTGGTCGGGTTGGGCTTATGCAATCCGTTGTGGTAGGCCCACTCAGCGAGTGCGTGCGGATCGAGCAGGCCGTCAGAGCCAACCTCGGTCTTGTAGCGCTTTATGTAATCCCTAACAGCATCTGAATAGCTGGACATTCATTTCGTCCTCGTTAAGCGGTGTGAACCACGCCCCAGCCGTCCGTTAGGGCCGAGGAGGTAATGACATGCCGCACCTTTACTTGGTGCTTGCGAAAAAGGTCGTAACGCCCCAGGCGCCGTTGGAGCTGACCCACTATGATTCCGGGGTGAACGTTCAACCGCTGGGCAAACCCCAGCACTCGCTCCTCTTTGAAGAATGGAGATACACGCGCAACGAAACCGTTGATTTCCTCTTGTGCAACGCAAAAGTTTGCTGCCGCCTTGTTGGCCACAGCTTCCTCCTCATTGAACTGGTCGCCTTCCGTTCCTTCGATATCCTGATCGAGGATGTAGCCATCTTCTTGGCCGTGGCGCTGAAGGACGTGCTCAAGCTCATGGCGCAGAACAAACCAAAAGTTGTCGATCCGGTCTAGCCGCAATGACATAGCCACCACAGGCTTTGATTTATCTAGCCAAAAACAGGCTCCATCAATCTTTGCCCGTGGGATGGGCTCAACCACGACAAAGCGTACCCCGCATTCAGCCAATAGCCTGGGAACGTGCCGAATTTCCTCCGGCGCGGACAAGAGCGCCGAAAGGCCGGTCAGGGAATGACGCAGCTTCTTTTCGGCGTAGGGGGCCATTACCTGCTCCGACGCAATGTGCCTGGCACGGCAAAGCCATGCGAGTTGTAGCATGCTCGGGAGATCCTGAGGATCCGACCGCTTGGCGGCATGACAGAAGGGGATCTCGTCGTTCAACCGCTTGATACCGAAAAACGATAGGAACTGCTGCTCAAGCACTTCGACGCTCTTGGATGTTTCGATCCAGCCGCGCTTTATCATCTCGCGCACAGGGAATCGCTCGTATAGCTTGGCCCGCCGGGCGATCACCCCATCAGGTGAGCGCACCTTGGAAAGCTGGTATTGGCTCTCCAGATTCATCCACAACTCCGGCCCAGTACCAAGAGAATCACCCAGCTGAATCGCTGTTTCAGGGGTAATTGCCTTCTTGCCTGCAATCAGCTCGTTGATTAGGCGCACCGGACGGCCGATGATCTCTGCCAATTCGGTCTGCGACCACCCACGTGCCTCAAGTTCCTCGCGAAGGAACTCACCGGGCGGGAAGGTTTCGGCATAGGTGTTCATGAGCTAGTCCTGGAACGGATTAGTGGTAGTCGACGATGGAGATAACAACGACTTTCTTTCCGTCGGGATCAATCCGGATCCGGAGCAACAGCCGCCATTGATCATTCAACCGCATCGAGGATTGACCGTCCCGGTCACCTTTCAGTTTCTCGTAATGCAAAGATTTCAGGGCGTAGAACGCGCGCTCGTCAGTCGCTGCTCGAATGAGCTGCATCCGTTTTCGAAAGGCCTTGACGATCGCGGCGTCGTAGCCGGCAGTGAACCCCGGGTCTGCTTCTAGCCTCCGGAGCGAGGCATCCTCGAAGTCCACTTCCATGGTACGGAGCCTAGCGCGAAGTGTCGTAGAGGTCAATGACCCTATTACACTATCTGTAAAAGATGGGTGGGAAGGTAGTTGCGGCTAGGGAGCCCTTGGGCTCGATCAGTGGATCCGGCCCAGGGGGATGCCGTGCCTGTTCGCCATTTCGCAGACCAGGTGCCGGAACAGTTCTTCCCCGCCGCTTTCGCCCTGCCAGCGCTTCAAGGCGTCTTGGAGGATGCCCCCCAGCGCTTCCCCGGTTAGGCCTTCCATCTTGATGTCGGGCGCGATGCGCGACAGCAACGCCAGGTCGCCCTGGTCGAGATCGATCGGTGTCATGGCACGCATGGTGCACCAGCGGGCAGGGGGCCGGAAAGCGGGCCTGATCGGAACCTGTAGCCGCCCCCCCAAGATGCAGCGGCTGGCACCGTGAGAGCGCTTGTGTGGCCCGACGGACACCCCCTTGCTCGCGATCTTCCGCCGCTCCAAGTCGCCTGTTGCCGCTGCGCCCACCGCAGCGAGCGCGCCTGTGTCCGAGGTGGACATGGAGCGGTTGCGTAAGGCTGATCCGGGTGATGCGATCCCGGTGGTCCCGACGCGCGATGTCGTTCACGCCCATGCGCACCTGCTCGAGCAGCTGAGGGAGGAGCTGCGGCATACCCGTGATCAGTTCGCCCGGCTGATCTCGCCGACCGTGGATCGTCTGGCCGGTTGGCTCCACCTGCTCCCGGCAAGCGAGGAGCATCATCATTCCGAGGTGGGTGGCGCATTCCGGCACGCCCTCGAGGTCGCCGTGGAGGCCCTGCGGCTGGCCTATACCAAGGACCTGGGAGAGCTGGCCCAGCAGAACCGGATGGAGATCGTCGAGCGTCAGCGAGTGGCACTGTGCATGGCGAGCCTGGTCCACGACGCCGGCAAGCCGATCACCGATCTTACCGTCGTAGCTTCGCAGGGCAGGTGGGCGCCGTTGCTGGAGTCCCTGGCCACTTGGGCGCAGCGGGAGGGCGTCAGCGAATACTCCATCCGATGGGTTCCGGGACGGCACAAGGCGCACGAGCGTTTCACCCTGCTGGGCGCGCAGCGCCTCATCGCGGACGACGCCCTCTCCTACATCCACGGCGCCGGCTCCCAGGCCCTGGTGCGGATGTGGGATGCCGCCTGCGGCGGGCCGGATGACCGGGCCTTGCTGACGCAGCTCGTCAAGGAGGCCGACCACCGCGTGAGCCTGGCGGATCTGGCCTCCCACCGGAGCCAGCGCAAGGGAGGGGTCACCGGCCACAAGGCGGCGCGTCTGCTGAGCGTGGCCAAGGAGCGCATCGCCGGCCAGCAGTGGCCGGTCAACCGACCGGGGAGCTTCGTCTACCTGACCGACCGCGGGGCCTTCCTGATCTGGCCCGCGGCGATGGAGCCCTTGCTTGCCGCTGCCCGCGACCGCGGTGACACCGGCTATCCGGCCGATCCGGAGGAGCTGGCCAACTGGTTCGTGGAGCGGCGCCTGGCGGGCCCGTTCTTCGATCCGGCGACGCGAACCACGCGCAACCTCACCCCGCTGGCGCCGGCCTGCCTGCGCACGCGCTTGGGCGCGGCCACGGTGCTTCGAGGCCTGCTGATCCAGGATCCCGCCGACCTGTTCGGCGAGACGCTGCCAGAGATCGAGCCCGATCTGTGGAGTGAGGTGCAATCGGGCCGGGTGCCGGCGCCAGGCGTGGTCGTAGCCCGCTCCCTTCAGGCTGCCGCTCCCCAGGCCTCGAGCGAGGCTGCTCAGAGCGCTGGCACCGCCACTGCGGCAGGCTCGCCGCCGGAGGCGCCGGGCACGCCCGAGTCCCAGAAAGCGTCTGCGGCCGGTGACTCCAAGGCGAAGGCGCCGGCCGAGGCATCCGCGCAGCCCCCCCAGAGGGCGGCAGAGGAGAAGGCAAGCATCGACTCTGCAGCGCAGGACGCCATTGAGAGCGGCACGTCGTGGCTGCGCAGTGACACCAGCAAGGGGCGCGTCCTGGTCCGCGAGATCGTCTACCGATTCGCCAAGCCCCAGGACTCCGGACTGACCTGGCTCATCGACGGCGGCCTATGGCGTGGCCGGGTCGTCGTGGCCTGGCCGGAGGCGATCGCCGGGATGGGCTTTGAGGAAGGCTCCGCCCTGAAGGCGCTGATCGAGCACGGCGTGCTCCATCACGAGCCAATGAACAAGGAGCAGGGTTGGGTGCATTCGGTCGCGCTTGGCGAGGGGCGACGGCAGGTAATCGCCTTCAACGAAGTGACCTCCCAGATCCTTCGCCCGCTGCTCGACCATTACGGGGCCAAGGCCGAAAGCCGCAATCGCCCGAAAGAGACCACCAGTGCTGCCGCTTCCACTGCGGACGAGGTGACCGATGTTCAACGGCAGGTCGTCCAGTTCATGCGGCTGCAGGGCATGGAACAGATCTCCGCGGCGGACATCAACGGCATGCTGGCGACCAAGCTGCAGGTTCGGGCGCGGGTGCTGATTTCGGCGGTGACCCTGGGCGAGCCGCCGCTGCTGACCAAGTCCGCCGATGGCGTGACCTACCAGCGCTGCGTCGACCACCCCGCCTGGGCCGAGGCGTAGGCGGTGAAGTCGACCCTCTACAGCTCTCCCCTTCGGCCGCCGCACGAGCGCCAGGCGGCCATGATCTGGGCAGCCTGTGCCCTGGCCTGCCTGTCCGCCCTGGTGTGGATGCAGGCGGCGGCGGCGTTCGCCGTCGGAATGGCCGCGGTGTGCGCGCTGCTGGCGCTGGGGCGCTGGCGCCAGGCGCTGCCGCTGATGCGCAGGCAACGCGCCCTGGCCGGTCCTCCGATGCGGTTTCTCACCCCCGAGGAGCTGCGCGCAAAGATGGCAGCCCGTCCGGACTGCACCTGGTTCGGCAGCGGCTTCGCCTGGGAGCAGCTGCACGCACAGCTTGCCCATGAGCTGGTGACCGAGCAGTTCCCGCATCTGGCGCTCGCGGTTGGCCAGGCGCAGAACGCCCAGCGCGGAAAGGGCGCCGGCTTCCTGCATGGTCTGGGCGCGCCCGAGGAGCGCGACCTGTACGTGCCAACTGCCCACCTGGCCGGGCACCTGCTCGTCGTCGGGACCACTGGCGCCGGCAAGACCCGCCTGATGGACATCCTGGCAACGCAGTGCATCCTGCGAGGCGAAGCTGTCGTCGTGTTCGACCCCAAGGGTGATCGGGACCTGGCGGCCTCGCTGGAGCGCAGCTGCAGGGCAGCCGGCTCCCCCGACCGGTTCGTCTACTTCCACCCGGCCAACCCTGCCGCGTCGGCCCTGATCAATCCGTTGAGCAGCTTCAGTCGGCAGTCCGAGCTGGCGAGTCGCATCGCCGCTCTGATCCCGTCGGCCTCCGCAGGTGACCCCTTTCGGGCCTTCGGATGGATGGCCATGAACAAGGTCATCACCGGCCTGTTGGCGACACGGACCAGCCCGGACCTCGTCGCGATCCGGCGCCTGCTGGAGATGGGGCCGGACCAGCTGCTCAAGGCCGTCCTGGAGCAGCACCTGGACAAGGTTCGCCCCGGCTGGCGCGCCAAAGTGTCCGCAGCGGAAAAAGCCAATCACGAGCTGCGGGCATACGCCGCGATCTACCGGGCGCTGCCGGACGAGCTGCAAGACACCGACATCGACGGCCTGGTGAACATGGTCGAGCACAACCGCGAGCACTTCGGGAAGATGGTCGCCTCGCTGATCCCTGTGTTGACCATGCTCACCACCGGGCCGATGCGCGAGCTGCTTTCGCCGGCACGCGCCCCCGAGGGCGACACCCGGCGGCGGACTGACATGCGCGCCGTCATCACCGAGCGCAAGGTCGTCTACATCGCCCTGGACTCACTCTCCGACGCCGTGGTCGGGAGCGCCATCGGCTCGATGCTCCTTTCCGACCTGGCGGCCGTCGCCGGAGACATCTATAACCGGCACGGGGGCGGGCCGCAGGTCAACGTGTTCGTCGACGAGGCGGCCGAGGTCATCAACGACCCGACGATCCAGCTCCTCAACAAGGGCCGCGGCGCCGGCTTCCGCCTCACCGTGCTGACCCAGACGCTCGCCGACCTGGAGGTGCGACTGGGATCCACCGCGAAGGCCCGGATGGCGCTGGGCAACCTGAACAACCAGCTGATCCTGCGCACCACCGATGGCGGCAGCCAGAAGTACCTGGCCGAGAACATGCCGGAGACGGTGCTCTACACCATCGAGCGGAGCCAATCGACGAGCTCGGGCACAGGCGAGCCGTCGGCGTTCAGCGGGTCGTTCACCGAACGGTCTACGCAGACCACCACACCGCTGATCAGTGGGCCTACGATGGGCCTGCTCCCGGACCTGCACTACTTCGTCAAGATCGGGGGCAGCGCGACGTACAAGGGGGTCTTGCCGATCCTGCGCGAGGCACAGGCATGATCGGATATATTCGCACCAACCCCGGGGAGCGGGGTGGAGGAGTCATTCATGGCAGCGCGGGCACGAGGCGGCGCAACCCATACCGGGGAACCGCCGGAGGCCAGATTGTCACAGGATCTGCTCGTTTCGACCCTTCGCGAGCACGGAATGCTCGCCAATGCCAAGTCACTCCGCCTGGCGTGGCCCGTGACGTGGGTCTACATGCACCGCCTGGCCTATCTCGCCATGGCCCAACTGGGCATGGACAAGGGCAGGGCGCTGCTGTCGCGCTGCCTGGTCAATGCCTGGCGCTGGCTCGATCGCTCCTACGTCGAGCGGTCCACTGTGGACGACACCGTTCGGGTGGTCATCTTCGAGGTCGCGCTGATGCTCCCGGCCAAGGACGCCCTGGAGCTGCGGTCGATGACCGACGCCCTCGACCCCTGGCTCAAGCCTGGCGAGCCGCTGTCGCACGGTGCGCGGGTGCGCAAGCAGCTTCTGGAGAAGCCGCATGACGCGCCGATCACCGTGGACGGCCAGGCCTACGCGGTTGATGACTACGTGGCTCTGGAGATCGCCCGTCAGCAGGCGGAGACGGCTCGGAATCCTGACTGGCTTGCCCCGCCAGAGGACCCCAAGGCCTGGCGCAGCGTGGGACGGGGGTAATCGACTAACTCCATCCCGCTCGGGGTGCGGCCGGTGACGGCGGCCCGGACCCGCGGCAGCGGGCTAGCGCTGATGGGGCTGTTGGCGCTGGCCGTCCTGGCCATCGCCACGCCGTTGCTGACCTTGACCCCTGCCCAGATGGCGCGCTCGATCGCGTGGGAGCAGCGCGTGGGCGCCATGCTCCTGGGCGCGGAGGCGGCTCGCATCAGCCGCGAGCGTGCCGACGCCGCCTACCTTGAGGTCGTCCCGCCCGGCGCGCCGGCGGCGGGCACCCGCGGGGAGGACGCGCCGGCCCAGTGGCTGGCCGCCCGGGGCGAAGTCCTGCGCCATTGGCTCTACCTGGTACTGCACCGACTGGCCATCTTTCGCCTGTGGGATCTGCTCGCGGCCCTGTTCATCATCGCCGCCCTGGTGGATGGCCAGCTGATCCGGCGGGCGCGCATGTGGGACTTCAGCTTCGTGAGTCCGATGCGCCACCGGATGAGCCTTGCCGGCATGGGCCTGTGCGGGACCACCGCCGCAGTGGCTGTGTTGGCGCCATTCCCGCAGCCGCCTGTCCTGCTCCCCCTGTGCGTGGTGGGCCTGGGCCTGAGCCTGCGCGCCTACCTCGCCAACCTCCAGAAGCGCTACTGAGCCGCTCGTAACCCTGCGTGATCGGGGTGCGTTGCCGCTCGGCCTTGCGTGGTGCCGACCTAAGGTCATCCGACCCAAGGAGGCAACCGTGGACGAGCAGATCAGCTTCCCCCAACACCTCGATTCTCCCAAGCCGTTCCTACTGTGGACGGCCGACGAGGTGATCCCCTTCACCGTGTGCATGGGCATCGGCATCATGGCCCGACAACTGGCCTTGTGCCTGGCCCTGGGCTTCGCCGTCGTGCTCGCATGGCGGCGCATCCGCGACACCCTGCCCGATGGCTTCGCCATCCACTGGGCCTACTGGATCGGCTTCCCGATCCGCGGGCGCTCCTTCGTCAACCCCTTCATCGACGAGGTGCGCACCCCATGATCCTTCGGGTCTTCACCGGCCGCTTCGTGCAGACGGCCGAACGCATGTCCCTGGTCGCCATCGGCCTGGCGGTGATGGTGCTGGCCAACGCGCTGCTGGTTGTCGCGCTGGTCAACAAGGCCCACACCGTCGTCATGGTGCCGCCGGCATTGGCCGACACCGCCGAGATCACCCAGGGTCGGGCGAACGACGCGACGCTCAGCGCCTGGGGGCTGTCGGTTGCCAACCTCGTGGGCAACGCCACCCCCAGCAACATGCCGCTCATCCTCGAGACGCTACGGTCGCTGATGACGCCATCGGCCTACCAGACGATCTCCGATCAGCTCACCCGGCAGGCCCGTGACCTGCAGAACGATCAGCTCACGCTGAGCTTTTCCGCCCGGGACCTGCGGGTGGACTCCGACACGGGCCGGGTCTTCGTCACCGGCACCCTCACCACGCATGGATTGCGCAATCAGCGCACCCAGGAGGAGCGCACCTACGAGATGCGCTTCAGCGTGACCAACTACATCGTCCGCCTGGCTGCCCTCACCTCCTACGAGGGGCGGCCGAGGTCCTCCAGGGAGCCCTCGTGATGCGCCTGCTTGCTCTGGTTGTTTCCGCCTCGCTGCTGGTCGCACAGTACGCCCGGGCCGAGGATGCTGCCCCGCCTGAGTTCAGCCTGCCGACGGCGCCGGCCGCCGAGGTCGATCGCGAGGGCATCGATCTCGGCGACGTCGACGCCGAGGCGGCCGGTCCCGACACCTCGAGCACCGAGTCCACACCGCGGCGGCGCTACGACCGCAGCGTCCTGGTCGAGCTCGAGCCCCCCGTGGTCGCCGGCTTCAACCCGGCGCTGGCGGATGGCGGGGTAGGGCACCGGGCAACGGAAAGCTGCCCAGCGGTACCGGCCAGCATGACGGCCCGCGGCCCGGTGGAGGTGCGTCCAGGGCGCTCCTTGATGCTCGCGGTCAGCCGCAAGCACCTCAACCGGATCATCACCCCCTTCGTCGCCCCTGACGTGCTCACCAACTCGCAGCGGCATGACCTGGCGCGGGAGGGCAATGTCCTGGTCCTGTCCCTGCCTCAGGATTCCTGCGACCCGATCGGGCTGTTCATCTTCGATCGCCAAGGCGACCCTGAGCTTGCGCTCAACCTGACGCTGTTTCCCCAGGACATTCCCCAAGCCGAGGTCCGACTCACGCTGCCGGCCGAGCTGGCCACGAGCGGCAATCGGCGCGACGTCTACGCCAGCGCAGCGCCCCCGTGGGACTACCGCACTCCCCACGTCGACGTGCTGACCACCTTGCTCAAGCAGATGGCGCTGGGCGAGGTGCCGCCGGGCTTTGCCTTCGAGCAGGTGCGCGGCCGCGCCGCCGGTGACCCGGTCTGCGCCATCCCCGGGGTGAGTGTCGTCCACCGCCAGCGGATGGTGGGGCCCAGCGTGCAGCTCCACGTTGCGGTTGCCAAGAACACCACCGATAGGCCGGTCGAGATCGGCGAGCACCACTGCGCCTCTCCGGGCGTGTTGGCCGTTGCGGCCTGGCCGCAGGCGCTCCTCGGTGCCGGCGAGAGCACCGAGCTGTTCATCGTCGCGCAAACCCCGTTCGAGCGGGCGGTGCGCACGCGGCCCAGTGCATTGGAGCGCTGACATGACGACTTCCGACAGCAACACCCTGCGCAGCCGGTGGCGGGCGATGCCGCCCAAGCGGCGCCGTTGGATCACCGTCGGCATCATCGGCGTGGTGATCTTGTGGTTGCTCTGGGAGGTGGCCAGCTTCGACCCGACCCAGCGCGCCCGGGAGCGCGAGCGTCAACCGCAGGAGATGGGCAACCTGTTCGGGCGTGCCGATAGCCGCGGCATGACCCTGACCAGCCTCCAGCAGCAGCTCGACGAGCTGGCCCGCCAGAATGCAGAAGCGCAGCGGCGCCTCGCGGCCCAGGACGAGGAGCTCAAGGCGCTTCGGATCAGCCGAGACCCGACATCACCGGGGGCAGAAGGCGCTGTCGGTGACCAGGCACAGCCGCGCCCGCGTGCGAACGCCGAGCGCTTCCTGCAGGGTCGCGAAGGCTCCACCGGAGCCCGGCCGGCACCAGCGGCCCGGCCGGCACGGCAGCCCCCGCCGGGCCGGGTCGCGCCGGTGCGCGCCGGCGAGAGCGCGGCCGAAGGGACACCGCGCACCGGCGGTTCCCGCAGCGGGCCTGCGGGTCGGCCGGTCCCGCCGCCCCCGCCGCCCAGGGCACCTCAGATCAGGCGGCTCTCCGAGGTCGAAACTGCCGCGGTCGTCGATCCGGAGCCGGCGTCCACGTCGGACACCAGTGCGGGAAGCGACGCGGCGGCTGGACGAGGCACGGGGGTGTTCGTCCCGGCCGGCTCGATCATGACCGGCATCCTGCTGGCCGGTGTCGACGCGCCGACGGGCCGTGGCACCGGCACGGGGGATCCGATTCCCATCCTGGCGCGGGTGAAGGAGCAGGCGATCCTGCCCAACCGCTTCAGGGCGGACGTTCGCGAGTGCTTCATCGTGGGCAGTGCCGTGGGGGACCTGGCCAGCGAACGCGCCTACATCCGCAGCGAGGCGCTCAGCTGCGTGCGCGCCGATGGCGGCGTGATCGAGGTCCGGCTCGGCATGTACGGCGTTGGCGAGGACGGCAAGGCCGGCATCCGCGGCCGGCTGGTCAGCAAGCAGGCCCAGGTCATCAGCCGGGCCCTGCTGGCGGGCTTCGCCGATGGCATGGCCCGCGCCTTCCAGCCACAACGCATCCCGGTGCTGGCCACCAACGGTTCGGGCAGCGCCCAGTTCCAGGATGCCTTCAGCGGACAGGCGGCCCAGGCGGGCGCGCTGGGCGGGATGAGCTCGGCACTGGAGCGGCTGGCGCAGTTCTACATCCGACTGGCCGAACAGATGTTCCCGGTCATCGAGGTCGACGCCAACCGCGAGATCAGCTTCGTGGTCACTCAGGGCGGCGAGCTGATGCTGCTGGATCCGTGATGTCGACTCGATCGGGGCCAGTAGCGCCCCGCGCCTGGATTGCCCAAGGGTAGAACACCTCCATGAAGAACCTCCTCGTCCTGTTGACCCTCAGCACGATGCTCACCGGCTGCGCCTCCATGGGCGCCAGCAAGTACGGCTGCGGTGCGCCCGATGGCGTGTCATGCCGATCCATCCGCGAGGTGTACGCCGCAACGGATGGTCCGGGTATGCCGGCGAAGCCCCTGGGCGCCGAGGCTCCCGCGCCCGCCGAGGCCGCGCTGGACGCGGCGGCAGCCGGGCTGGTGCCGGCGGCGTCACAGCGGCCTCAGCCGATGCCCAGCGAAGCCGCGGTCATCCCGTGGCGGACGCAGCCGCAGGTCATGCGGGTGTGGATTGCCCCTTACGTCGATGCCCGCGGCGACCTGCACGCCGGCAGCCGCGTGTTCATGGAGATCGAGCCCAAGCGCTGGGCCGTCGGCGACGTCGGCCTGACCGCGCGAGCCCTGCCCACGCCCCTGCAGGTCCGAGACGGGGCCAACGGCGAGCTGGCGACCGGTGCGCTGCCTGCGACCGGGGGACAGCCCAGCGGCCTGGTGCAGGGCAGCGGTTCGACCAGCCAGCCGCGCAACCGGGCACTGACCCGTCGCGCTCCCTGAGTTACCCCAATCGATCCATGACGGCTCGATACCCAGGCATGAGGCCGGACCCATCCATCATGGAGGCACCCCCGATGAAGCGTCATTCGCAGTCCACCCCCCGGCCGGCGTACCGCCTGGTCAAACTGGCCGGCCTGCTCCTTCTCCTCGCGCTCCCCGCCCTGGCCCTCGCCGGCGGCACCGGTGGCGGGGACGAGTTCTCCGAGATCTACGAGTGGGTGAAGGGCATCGTGCAAGGCACGCTCGGCCGACTGATCGCGCTGGTGATGATCATCGTGGGTGTCGCCGCCGGCGTCGCCCGAGGGTCCATCTTCGCCTTCGTGGTCGGCCTGGCGGCGGCCATCGGCTTCTACTTCACGCCGGACATCATCGAGCAGGTCATGGGCGCCTCGCTCACCGTGGTTGGTTGAGTGTCCCCGTTGACCCGGCCGGAAGCCCCTCCCATAGCCCGGCCGGGTCCTTTCTCTTACTCGTGCATGACGCACACCGGAGCGCATGATGCTGATCCACCGGGACTCCCCTGAGTACGCCCTGTTGCGCCTGCTTGGCGCGCTTGCCTACGACCCCGACCACCAGGTGTTCTTGTTCGAGAGCGGGCATGTCGGCATGGGATTCCTGTGTACCCCTTCAACCGGCGTCGGTCCCGAGCTGGTCGGACATCTGCGCTCCCTGCTCAACGCCGACTGGCCGGCCAACACCTGCCTGCAGTTCTCGCTGTGGACCAGTCCGGACATCGAGCCGATGCTGCAGTCGTTCTTGACGATGCGCGCCGATGCGGCAGAGCTGCTGCGCGACCTGACCCTGGACAGGGTGGAGTTCCTGCGCGAGGCGACGCAGCGGCCGCCGTCAAAGGCACTGTCGACCCGCATCAACCAGCAGCACCTGATCGTGACCTTCAAGATCCCGATCGCCACCCCGTTGTCCCCAACGGACGCCGAGATCGAATCGTGTCGCGAGATCGGGGGCGTGCTGTCCCAGAACCTGCGCACCGCCGGATTGGCCCACACCGCCCTGACCGCCGAGCTGTACCTGCGGCAGATGCAGACCCTGCTCAACTGGGCGCCCGATGCGGAGTGGCGCAGCGACGTGGAGGCCACCTGGGATCCGCAGCGCATCCTGGCTCTCCAGGCCCTCGACGGGGGCGCCAGCATCCGGGCCCGGGAGAACCCCAAGGTCCTGTTCCTCGGGGATACCTGTGTCCGGCTGCTCAGCGCCAAGCGCTACCCGGACACCATCGGCCACACCCTGCCGTGCCGGTACGTCCAGAACCCCATGCAGCCCGACCAGCGGGGCGTGACCTGGCCCATGCTGCTCACGGTCAACATCGAGTTCCCCAAGACCGAGGGACTGCGCAACCGGTGGGAGACCGAGCGGCAGCTCGCGAACCGCGACGCGAACCTCAAGCTCTCGCGGTTCAATCCCCGGATCGCGCAGCGGCGCGAAGCGCTCGAGGTCGTCATGAAGGCGATCACCGATGGCGACCGGCCGATCCGCGCCTATCTGGGCATGGCGGTCTTCGGCAAGGACCTGGCCGACGTCACCGATGCGGTGACCCACATCAAGAGCTACTACCACTCCCTGGGCTTCAGGCTGCAAGACGACACCCACGCCCACCTGCCGCTGTTCGGCAACCTCCTGCCCTTCGGCACGGACCCGGAGGGGCGCACCACCGTGGCCCGGTACCGCCACATGGCGACCCGCCACATCGCGCCGCTGCTGCCGGTCTACGGCGACTGGCAGGGCACCGGCACGCCGTTGCTCACGCTGATGTCGCGCTCAGGCCAGCCGATGCCCATCGACGTGTTCGACACGGACTCGAACATGAACGCCGTGATCGCCGCCAAGTCGGGCAGCGGCAAGAGCTTCCTGACCAATGCCCTGATCGAGAACGCGCGAATGCGGGGCGACCAGGTGGTGGTGATCGACATCGGCAAGTCCTATCGGGCGCTGTGCAAGCTGCATGGCGGCCGATACGTCGACTTCGATCCCCGCGACCACCTGTGCATCAACCCGTTCACCGACATGGCGGACTACGCCGACGAGGAAGACTCGGTCTGCGAGTGGATCATGGCGATGGCGCAGGTGAACGAGGTGCTCAACGACCTGCAGATCCAACAGCTCAAGCGCGTCATGGCGCAGGCCTGGGCCCAGCACGGCCAGACATTGTGCGTGGATCTGATCGCTCGGGCCTGTCGGGACGATCCCATGGAGGAGATCCAGCGGATCGGGCACCAGCTGTACCCGTTCACGGTGGAGGGCAGCTACGGGCGCTGGGTCAACGGGCCCAACAACATCCGCTTCGACGACGACTTCGTCGTCCTGGAGCTGGAACACCTGAAGGGGCAGCGCCAGTTGCAGCGCGTCGTGCTGCTGCAGTTGATGTACCAGGTGGACCGCAGCTTCTACCGCTCGCGCCGCGATCGGCGCCGGTTCCTGATCATCGACGAGGCCTGGGACCTGTTCGGCTCCGCCACCGCCGCGCAGTTCATCACCAAGGCCTACCGCCGGTTCCGCAAGTACCGGGCGTCGGCGGTGACCATCACGCAGTCGATCAACGACCTCTACATGTCCAAGGAGACCGAGGCGATCGCAGAGAACAGCGCCTTCCGCTTCCTGCTCCGACAAGAGCAGGAGACCATCGACCGGATCGTCAAGGAGAGCCGGCTGTCGCTGCCGGGTTTCGCCATCGAGCTTCTTCGGTCCGTGCGCACCGTCCCCGGCGAGTATTCGGAGATCCTGTGCCTCACGCCGAATGGCGTAGGCGTCGGGCGCCTGGTGGTCAGCGAGTTCTGCCGCCAGCTCTACAGCACGCGAGCAGAAGACGTCGAGGCCATCGAGCGTGAGCTGGAGGCCGGCGCGAGCATCCGGCAGGCGATCGAGCGAATCCTCGCTCGCAAGCGTCCGGGTGACCTCTCCCGCCTTGACCGGATCGGGGTGGCGGCATGACCGCGATGGATCGACTGCTGGGCGCCGGGGCGACTGCCTCGGCTCGAACGGCTGTTCCGGACGCCCCCGCGGCTTCGGGGCCTTCTGAGGGCGTGGGCTTCGGCCTGCTGCTGGCGGCGATGGGCCTTTCCGCCCTGGTCGGGGCCGGCGGCGGCTACTACCTCAGCCAGCGTTCGCTGAGCGAGGCGCTGGCGAAGGTGACGCCGATCCGTGTCGTGGACGTTCCGACCCTGGCCATGCAGGGCGCTCTGGCCGGGGATCCTGAAGCTGGCGTGCGGGAGGCGCGTCGCATCGTCGAGAAACTCGTGGAGGACGGCTATGTCGTGGTTCCCCGCGGCGCGGTCCTCGATGCCCCTGGCGCCGTACAAGTGCCAGCGCGTTGAGGCACTGAACATGCGCACGAAGCGCTACTCCCACCTGACGGACCTGCGCTGGTGGCTGCGACTTGCCACCGCGATGGCGCTCGTCCTCGGTCCGATGGCGGCGTTCGCGGCATTCTTCAGGGTGGGCATCAACGTCAGCGATTGCGTGCCGCACCGGGTCTTCGTGATGACGCGCCAGGCGCCTGCGGCGCTGGAGCGTGGCGAGTTCTACGCCTTCGACAGCCGCGGCGCCGGTCCGCACTTCGCCGACGGCACGCGGATGATGAAGCTGCTGGCCGGCCTGCCCGGTGATCGCCTTCGCGTGGCCGAGGGGCGTGTGTCGATCAACGGCGAACCCTGGGGCGAGCTGCCCCTTGCGGACCAGGCGCCCGCACCGATCGAGCGAGACGAGGTGATCCCGGCCGGGCACTACGTGTTCCTGGGCACCTCACCGACCTCCTACGACTCGCGCTACTGGGGCTACGTCCAGGCCGATCAGATCAGGGCCAAGGCATGGCCATTGATGTGACCCGCTCGCTGGTCCTTGCCGTCGCGATGCTGTGCGGCAGCCTCGCGGCGCCTCCGGTTGCCGCTGAACCGCCGTCCCGGGCGGCGGAGGCCACCACCGCCCTGCTCGAGGCCTTCGACGCGGGTCAGCAGGCGACGCTGGAGGGTGACTGGTTGGACGCCCTGCAGCAGGCCCAGCCCAGCCCCGCCGGCGCGCAGGCCGTCGAGGAGATCGTGACCGGGACACGGGAGCGCGCCGCCGCGGCCATGGCGCAGGCCCTGGAGGCGGCCGGTGGCCGGCCCGAGGATGTCGCCACCCTCGCGGAGGCGTTCGGGAAGGGGCGTGTGCCGCACCCGGACGAGCCGCCCGCGGGCACCGGCCGGCGGCTGGTGATCTTCGTGTCCCAGTCCATGCCCGAGGCGGAGCTTGCGGCCCTGGCCAGGTCCGCGCCAGCTGGCGCAACGATCGCCTTCCGGGGCCTGTTGGAGGGCCAGACCCTGGGCGAGTTCGTGCGCACGGTCCGGGCCTGGTCAGATGCGCCGGAGGAGCTGGCCACCATCGTCGTCGACCCCCGCGGATTCCAGGAACTCGGCATCCGCGCTGTCCCCGCTGTGGCAGTAGGCGAGGGGAGTGACTGGTTGGCGATGGCCTACGGGGTCACCGCGGCGTCCGGTGTGGACGCCAGGATCGCCGCCGGCGAACGCGGCGAGCTCGGGGTGTGGGGGCCGACCGTCCCGATCGCCGAGGAAGACATGCTGGCGCGCCTGCAGTCCGAGATGCCGGCCCGGCTGGCCGAGCGGGCCAAGGTCGGCGCCGCCCGCTACTGGGACAGCGCCGTGCTGCTCGAGCTGCCCACGGCGGCGCGGCAGATAGAGCGCCTGGTCGATCCGAGCATCCGGGTCAGTCGCGACATCGTGCTCCCGGATGGCAAGGTCCTGTACCGGGCTGGCGACCGGGTGAACCCCTTCGCGGGCAGGGGATTCACCACACGCCTGATCATCCTCGATGCCCGGGAGCCCTGGCAGGTTGCGCTGGCAAAGGACCTGGTGCAGGAGGGCCTGGGCGTCCAGCGCGTCCAGGTGGCTCTGACCGGCCTGGACCGCTCCCGTGGCTGGGAGGCCTTCCATGCCGTGGGCCGGGAGCTCGGCATGCCTGTGTTCCTGCTCACCCCAGAGCTGGCGGAGCGGTTCGCCCTGGTTCATGCCCCGGCTCTGCTGGAAGGGCGGGGCGATCAGATCTTCATTCGCGAGTACGCCCGGCCGGAGGTTCCCGCGCCGGCCAACGAAGGAGCGGGCTAATGCTCGTGCTGCAGTTCGCCTGCGGTGAGTCGGTGGCGATCGACACGGAGATCCGCGTCAAGGTGCTGCACATCGGCTCTGGCCGGGTGCGGTTGGGCTTCGAGGTGCCCCGCGAGCTTCCGATCGTGCGGGAAACGCTGCGTGAGGCCATGAAGGCCGTGGCCGGCGAGTCCGGGGAGCGGTCATGAGGACGAGGTGGCGTCTGGTTGCGATGGCGCTGCTCGCGCTCGTCGCCGGCGGCGCCGCGGCGCAGGGCGCTGGCGGCGGCCCCAACCCCGCAGACGGTTGCCCATTCGACGGCGGCATGGCGGGTGAGCTGACGAGCAAGGTCTGCTACGGGTGCTTCTTCCCCATCCAGGTGGCCGGGCAACCCACCGACAACAAGACCCCGGTCATGGCGATGGCGACGGGTCCGACCTGCTTTTGCCCCAGCGTGTTCTTCGGCTACCCCACCTGGGGCGTCACCTATGGACAGTGGTTGCCGCTGCGGATGGTCGAGACGGTGCGCAAGCCGTACTGCTCGGCGATCGCCGGGCAGCTCGGCGGGGGCGACGACAGTGGCGGTGGGGACGGCGGTGGTGGCGACAACGGATTCGTGAACCGGATGATGGGCGGCTTCATTGGGGATGTGGAGAACCAGGGCGAGAAGGAGGGGTACTACCACTTCCACTGGTTCGGCTTTCCCCTCGGGATGATGGCCGACATGAACGTCTCCCAGGTCTGCAAGGACAACTCCGGGACCGACATGGATCTGCTTTACCTGTCCGAGCTCGACCCAACCTGGAACAACGACGAGCTGGCGATCACCCTGACCCCCGAGGCGGCGCTGTTCGCCAACGACGTGGCGCTGCTCGCGTGCCTGGCGGACTCGGTCGCGGCCTCTGTGTATCAGCCCATCGACCCCTTGTTTTGGTGCGCTGGCGCATGGGGCGAGATGTACCCGCACACCGGGCACACGCCCCACGACGGGTCGCCGCCGCAGATGCACTCGCTGGTGGCCACGCGGGCGATCGCGGCCATGCACCGCCGCGGCCTGTCGATGCAGATGATGGGTCCCACCGCGGTGTGCGCCAACCACCCCAACCCGATCATCCCCAAGAGCCAGTACCGCTTCCAGACCGTCTACCCGGTCGCCGAGGAGAACTTCAACCACGTCATCGGCGCAAACCCGTTCGTCTGGGGAGAGTGGCGAAACATCCCCGGCGTGGGTGAGGACTGGGTGTCGATCATCTGGGCCTACGAGCAGTGCTGCGTGAACGACTGAAGCATCGGAGCTGACCCCATGGCGCGGACCCCCGGACCCTCACTCGCAGTCGCACTGATCGGCCTGTTCCTGGCAGGTGCCTCGGGCGCCCAGCAAACGCCGCCGGCCTACCTGCCTCCCGAGGGCGCGCCGGAGGGTGCGAACGATGGTGCAACCACCGGCCGAGCGCTGCTGGAACGCGAGCGCGCCGGTAGCTTCCTCCAGTTCGATGAGGCCCAGCAGCAGTGGCGCTACGAGATTCGCAGGCGTGATGGGACCGTGCGCCGGGATACCCTGAAGCCGCGGGAGCTGCGGCCAGGCGGAGGCGAGCTCGACACCTGGGAGGACACCCCGCTGGCGGAGCTGCACACGCTGGACGAGGCCGACCTGGCGCAGGAGGGGCAAGCAGCAAAGGCTCGCCTCGAGCAATCGCAGGATCGCCAGGGTGATGCGTATCGGGCCTTCCGTGCCGGCGCCGGCCGAGCGCCAGGCAACCTCAACGAGGACGAGGCGCTGTGGGCCCAGACGGACGACAACCAGTCGGCGCTGGTGGCCGTCGCGGAGGCCTTCGGCGGCTGCCAGTACCAGCGCGAGAACGTGGTGTCAGGCGCCAAGGTGCCTGCCAACGCCACGGACTTCCGCACCTGCGAGCGCTACATCTCGCGGACCCAGTGTGCGCGAAGCCGGGATGTGGAGACGGTCGACTACGAGCTGCCAAGCAGCGTCCATCGCAGGGACAACCTGCTTGCCCCAACGATCGTGGAAGTGCCCATCCTGGAGGCCCTTCCCGCCGGCTTCTCGCCGGGCGATGTCGTCGTGGAGTACGCCTGGGATGGCTCGGTGTCCAACGTGGACCTTGAACCCCCCTACTTGGGGAACGGGTGGCGGGCCCGCTTCGACGTCCAGCTCGATCCCACCCAGTTCACCTGCCAGGGCAGCTGCTCGGTCAACGATGCCGATTGCCAGTGCGAGCTGACGGGTGTCCCCCAGAACGTGGCCATCCAGATGACGGCCACGGTGATGGGGGTGCGCGGGACGCAGGTCAGTGACCCCCCGGGGTGCCTGGACTCTCACGACGGCTTCTGCCGGGCCAACTGGACGTGCCTGGACAGCGAGCCCCGCGTCATCAACGGCGTGCTGATCGGCGCGCACAATGCTGGTTTTACCGAGCCGCTCTACCCGTTCGGAGCCACCAACACTCCGCCCAGCAGCGAGGATCCGTTCTGCTGGGTCGCCCAGGCCGAGTACGAGTGCAACTACAACGTGGGGTCTGCGGGCTGCTGGACGACGCCCGCTGGCATCCAGGTCTGCCACGAGAATCTGCCGGGTGCGGTCATTCCCCCGCCGGGTCCGGATGGCCTCAGCACGACCTGCCCGCTCGTCGACCCGGACGGGGAGTGCGGCGAGTACGCCGTCGAGTGCGCCGAGAACGCCCGCGGTCACGGGAACACCTGCTACGTCAACACGGTGACCTTGCAGTGCCGGGAGGAGTACGAGCTGGAGGACGTCAAGACCCGCGAGGTCTTCGCCTGCGGTGGCGAGGAAACCATGCGGTGCATGGGCGACGACTGCCTGCGGCCGGAGACCCTGCGTCGTCGCGAGCATGCCGGCGGCCAGATGTTCGCGCGGGCCCGACTGCAGATCCTGCAGCACCTGCACACCGACTACACCTATATCGATGACCGGCAGCGCGACGTGTGGACCATGGCGGGACAGGTGATGCGGTGCCGCAAGGGCCTGGGGAGCGAGCTCGACCACTGCAACGTGGAGCTCGAGCAGCCCATGGGCGCCTACCTGCGCCTGGTCAACCTGGTCACGAAGGTGGATGGCGCGCTGGCCCTGCTGGAGGAGATCCGGATGGACCCCACCCTGCGGCAGGAGGGCGCTGCCCGCCGCCTTCGCGATCCAGACAACCACCGCTGGGCCGAGCTCAGGCGCGTACTGGTGTCTCCGGCAGAGAGCATTACCGACGACACGAGCCCCGCCGAACTGATGGCAGATGCCTGGTCCCGGGTGGCCGATGACTGGGGTGATGAGGCGGCCGACTTCCTCTACGGGTCCGGGCTCCCCGGCCGGTCCGCGACGCGCAGCTCGCTTTACCGGGCCAAGGAGGCGTTCGACATCGCCGGAGAGGCTCAGGTCCCCGAGGAGTGGATGGGGACCATGGAGGAATGGCTGCTGGCCAGGTCTCGGTCCATCGGGGCGTGCCTGCATGTCTCCTCGACCTGCACGCGCAACGACGACCAGCCGCTCAACGGTTGCTCCGAGCTGGTCGAGAACTACTGCTGCTACGACAGTCACATCGCACGGACGCTCCACGAGCACCGGGACACCATCGCAGGGCTGTCCCTGGGCCCGACGGCCGGCGAGGAGCTCAGCTGCCCGGGTTTCGTGACGCTCCCGCGAGGCGATGCGGTCCTCCCGTTCGAGGAGGTGATGGCTCGCGAGGCGAGGGCGGGTCTGGACTGGCGCGCGGTCACGCTGGACGAGCAGATCAACCCCGACACGCTCACCGGCGCCCGTGGAAACCTGGGCCCGTCCAACCGCCGCACCACCGGTGTGCGCGCCCTTGAGCGGCTGTCTGCACTGGACACCCGAGCAATCCGCTCGACCGTGGGCGAGGAACTCTCAGCCCAGGTGGAAGGCGCCGTGGATCTTGAGGACAGCCCTGGTCAGGTGCGGCTATCCCCCTCCCTGGTCCATGGCCACGTCCGCTCCGACCGCCCTGGGATGGCCAGGGTGTCGGCCTATCGTCATGGAAGCCAGGGACCGGTCCGGGTTCGGCTTCACGTCATGGCGTCGGTCAGTGCGGCCTATGCCCTGTCTGGCACCACTGTGGAGCTCAGCTGGGCCCACGGCGAGTCCGGGTCCAAGAGCGCGTCGATCCCCCTGCCCCCGGCAGGGCCCTCGGCAGGGCCGTTCACCCTGGATGTCCCGCTGCGCATCGAGGTGGTTGAGGGAGGGGCGACAGTGGCGCCTTTCGCAAGCGAAGGGCGGCTGCAACTGGTGCATCGTCCCTGATCGGGCAAGCCCCTCCGATCGGCGCGCGTAGCGCGGCATAGCCCGAAATCGTTCTGGGATAACACACGGGCGCCCTTTGGGCGTCCGTTTTGCTTTCCCTGCCCGATCGAGGAGCACCCCGCGCCATGACCACTCGTACCGCGCCGCCCGTCCCGCCCGGCCGATCCACTGGCCCGGGTGCCTGGGGCGCTTTCCTGCTCTTGCTGCTGTGCCTGGCCTGTGCGCCTGCTCAGGTCCTCGCGCAAAGCACCGGATGTGACCTTCGGGTGACATCGAACACGCAGATCGTGAGTGCGGGCCCGCCGCCCTGGATCCGGATGACCTTCTCTTTTGAGTATGCCCCGCCTCAGGGAGTGATTGAGCCGTGCGGGCCGGTGAACATCAGGATTCCGGTGAGCTTCCCGGGCGGCGCCCCCAGTCAATTCGTCGACAACTTCTGGAGTCAGCCCTTCACACCGCAGCCGGGGAATCCCACACCCGTCTTCTACCAGGGCTATCAGCGACTTCTGCCCGACTTCACGCCGGTTTACAACGGCTCCTGCGTTCTGCTGTCGGATGCTCTCGAATGCAACAACGTATTGCTTTATCCGGCCAATGTGCCCGGGAACAGCAATCCTGGCTTTGATACGCCCTTTCAGGTGCAGCTGGTCGGCCGGCCCATCTCCAACCCATCCTTCCAGGGTTGCGTTGCGGCGTCGGTGGCCTACGCCAACGGCGCGCCGGACCCGATCCCGGGTGAGAACCCCCACCAGAGCTGCTACCCCGTCGATTGGACGGCTCCGCCGGCCGCCAACGTCTACCTGTCGAAGCTCCTCGATCAGGACTGGGCCTACGCGGGCGACGAGGTGCGGTTCAGGCTCCGCGTCAACAACGAGGGCACGGTTCGGTTCAACTTCCCGATCGTCGACTCCTTCCCGGCGGGCTTCACCTATCTGGGTGTGACCGACAACCCCAACGTGACCTGCTCGGCGGCCGGCGGCACCGTCAGCTGCACGCACAGCGGCGGCGGCTGGCCGCCGGGCTTGACGGACTTCGTCCTGCGCTTCTCCACCGCGGGTCGGCCGCCCGGCAACTACGTCAACACCTGCGATGCCGGCGGCAGCCCGCCGTCTTCCGACTGGAATGTCCTGGGTCCCTGCTCGGCGAACGTCGAGCTGCGGCCGCGGCCGAACGTCTCCAAGTCCGGACCGCCGACGGTAAACCTCGGCCAGACCTTCAATTGGATCCTCAGCGTCACCGGCCATTTCAACGCGACCTCGAACTCGCTGACCATCACCGACGCAGTGCCGGCCGGGATCACGATCCTGAGCGCGACTTCGCCGGTCGGATCGTGCACGACGGCTGGCCAGACCGTCACCTGCAACATCGGCAACTACACCGGTTCGGGCTTCGACATCACCCTGCAGGTCCGGGCGGACCAGGCCGGCAGCTTCACCAACCAGTGCCAGTTCACGGTGGGAGGCTCGACCGCCTACGACACCAACCAGTGCCGGCACACGGTGACGGTCACCGGACCCGCGAGGGAAGTGGACCTTGCGATCACCAAGGTCGCTGATCGACCCACGGCGATCCGCGGAGAGCCGCTCAACTACACCCTGACGCTGCGCAACCTGGGGCCGGATGACGCGCAGGGGCCGGTCCTTGTGACTGACCTTCTGCCGGCGGGCTTCGTTGCGTCCTCGATCTCGGCAGCCGGTGCGGATGTCTGCAACATCGTCAACGCGACCACAGCCGCATGCCAGTTCACCGGGCACCCGGTGGGTGAGGTCCGGACGATCTCCCTTCAGGGTTCTGTCTCGGCAAGCGCCCCTGCGAGCCTGACCAATCGCTGCCGGGCTGAGCTGCTCGGCGACGACGAAACCGACCCGAACCCCAACAACAACGAGGTCTCCGCCTGCCAGGTCGTGACCCCGGTCAGCGATGTCGGCGTGACCGTCACCAAGTCGGCGAGCGCGCCGCAGGTGTACCTGGGCGAGACCTTCTCCTACACCCTGACCGTGACCAACCCGAACGCGGCGCCGGCGCCGAACGTGGTGATCACCGATCCGCTGCCGAGCGCTGTGGAGTTCATCTCCGTATCCGCCACGGCGCCGCTGTCATGCAGCCACGGTGGTGGCCAACCGGGCACGGTCACCTGCACCGCGGCTTCTCTTGGCGCAGGGGCCTCGTCCACCGTGGCCATCAACGTGCGTGCCATCGCGGAAGGCAACACCACCAACACCTGTACCGCCACGGTGGACGGCGGTGCGCAGACCACGCCCGCCTGCACGGTGGGGACGCAGATCACCCGCGGCATGGTGTCGGTGGAGAAGGTCGACTCTGCCGATCCGGTCTGGCTGGGCCAGCCGTTCACCTACACCCTCCAGGTGCGCAACACGAGCGGCGGCCCCGCCAACAACGTGAGCATCACCGATCCGCTGCCCGCCCAGGTGCAGGGGGTGTCCGTCGCCAGCGTCGCCCCGTTCACCTGTGCGTTGGCAGCCGGCCAGGTGACCTGCACCGCGCCTACGGTCGCCGCCGGGGCCAGCGTCGACATTCCCATCTCGGTGGTCGCGAACGCGCCGGGGACGGCCAACAACGTGTGCAGCGCCACGGTCGGCGGCGCGCAGGCGCTGGGTGACTGCAGCGAATCCACGGTGATCCAGAACGGCACCATCGTGGTCAGCAAGTCCGACAGCGCAGATCCGGTCTACGTCGACCAGGTGTTCGAGTACCGGCTGAACGTGACCAACTCGAGCCCGGGACGCGCCCAGACCGTCGTGATCAGCGACCCTCTCCCGGCAGGCATCGTCTCGGCCTTCGCACCGACCTGGCAGGCGCCGATTGACTCGTGCGCCGTGGCCGGCGGAACCCTCACCTGTACCGCGGCGTCCATCGAGCCTGGCGCCAGCGCGCTGGTGACCATCCCGGTTCGCGCTACGGCCACGGGCACCCCCACCAACGTGTGCACCGCCACGGTGGGCGGATCCACCCTCGCCCAGCCGCAATGCACCGAGCAGACCACGGTGCTGGATGGCGGCCTGTCCGTCATCAAGACGGCGTCTGTCCCGGCGGTTGCCCTGGGTGGGGAATTCACCTACTCGCTCGCCTGGCAGAACGGGCGGCCCACGCCGATCATGGATGCGGTGATCGTTGACGCGCTTCCGAACGAGGTCGAGCTGGTCTCGGTCGCGGCGGATGCGCCCTTCACCTGCAGCACCAACCGGGGCGGCAACCTCGTGCTCACCTGCGCGGCGGCGAACCCGGTTCCCGGGGACGCCAGCGGCTTCATCGAGATTCGCGTGCGCGCCATCTCCCTGCCTTCTAGCGGCCTGCCGACCGTGGAGAACCGTTGCACCGCGACCGCTGCGGGTGGCGAGGTGGATACGACGGCCTGCGTGGTGAACACCGAAATCAGGGAGGTCGTTCCCCTGGTGACCAAGACCGACGATATCTCTCCTGACTACGTGATGATCACGTATCCGTTCACCTACCAAATCAGTTTCGCCAACCCGTCGGATTTGGCGTTGCCCGCCCATACCATCGTGGATCAGCTGCCTGTCGGCCTGACCTACCTCAGCCACCAGGTCGTCGGTGGAATGGCATGCGCATTCGACCAGCCCAGCAGAACGCTGACCTGCCAGGTGCCCGAGTTGAGTCCGGGCGAGGAGACGACGGTCAGCTTCACCGTTCGTGCTGACGTCTACTCGGGCTTCGTCAACGAGTGCTCGGTGACCCGTGGGGGTGAGCCCTTGTTCACTCCGCTGTGCCGACAGATCACCAACACGCGGCTTCCTGAGCTTGACGTCGCCAAGTCCGGCCCTTCCGACGTCGTCGTGGGGGAGCAGTTCAGCTACATCCTCGACTGGACGTACCTGAGCGACCTGCCTGTGGGCCCCATCAGCATCACCGATGATCTGCCGGATGGCGTCGGCTTCATTGACGTCAGCTCGGACAACCCCCTGTTCACCTGCACGGAGTCTGCGGGCCGGGTGACCTGTTTGGCCGACGAGCTCGGCCCCGGCGATTCTGGGCAGATCCTGATCACGGTCACGGCGCCGGAGGCGCATGGCACGATCATCAACTACTGCGAGGCGTCGGCGGTGGACGAGCCGATTGCCGTCGGCAGTTGCTCGCACCAGACAACCGTGCGCCCTGATGTCCTCGTCGACAAGACAGACGCCGTCGATCCGGTCTTTGTCGAACAGCCGGTCGAGTACGCCATCGTCCTGACTAACCGTGGCACCGAGCCGGTGATGATGCGTATGGTTGATGCGCTGCCGGCAGAGGCCACGTTCGCCGAAGTCGTGCCGCCGCCATCGTGGTCCTGCGAGGCGGTGGACACTGAGTTGGCGTGCGAAGGGCAGCTGCCTGGCTCCGGACAGGCCCTGTTCGAGATTCGCATGCTCGCGCCAGCCGATCCTGTGGAGCTGCTCAACACCTGCGTCATTCAGTACGAGGCGATCGTGCCGCAGGGCACGGCGCGTGGCCGGGGAAGCTGGGTGGACCTGCCTTCGGAGGCCTGCCAGGAGACCACGCAGGTGATCGACCGCCAGGCCGACCTGGTGGCCGTCAAGATCGGCCCGGACCAGGTGCTGGTGGGGGAGGTGTTCGCGTACCAGCTCGAGGTCGAGAACCTGGGCCCGGATGACGCGCAGGATGTGGTGGTCAACGATCCACTGCCGTCGGGCGTCACCTTCGTCTCCGCCAGCGGGGACGGCTGGACCTGTTCGCACGATGGGGCAGTGCCGGGCGAGGTGACGTGCCTGCGGCCGACACTGGCGGTCGGCGCCGCGCCGACCATCACCGTGGAGGTCGAGGCCTCCGACGTGCCCGGCACCGTGGTCAACACCTGCACGGCATCGTCGTCGACCATCGACCCGGTCGCCAATCCGCTATGCAGCGCCACCACGCTGATCCGGGAGCTGCCGGTGCTGACCGTCGAGAAGGTCGACCTGGCGGACCCGGTCACGGTGGGTCAGACCATCACCTACGTCCTGACGGCGTCCAACGAGGACACCGAGCTGGCGCTGAGCGCGGTCGAGGTGGTGGACACCCTGCCGGCAGGCACCAGCTTCGTGAGTGCACAGGGTGACGGCTGGACCTGCGCGCACGACGGTGCGTCCCCGGGGTCGGTGACCTGTCAGCGGGCAGGCCTGGACCCGATGGAGAGCGCAGCCATCACGCTCGAGGTGAGCGCACCGGAGGTCGCCGGCACGGTCCTGAACCTGTGTACCGGCACCGCCGCGCCGTCGGGCGCCGCCGCGGCCGATGCGTGCCGCGAGGAGACCGAGGTGCAGGGGGATGCGGATCTGGTCACCAGCAAGCGCGATCTCGCCGACCCGGTGCTTCCCGGTGCGTCGATCACCTACGAGATCGACGTGACGAACGCCGGTGCGGTCACGGCCGCCACCGACGTCGTCGTGGTGGATACGCTTCCGGCCGGTACCAGCTTCCAGGCGGCCACCGGCGATGGATGGACCTGCGCGCATGACGGCCTCTCCCCAGGCGCGGTGAGTTGCCAGCGGCCGAGCCTGGCTGCCGGCGCCACCTCGACCATCCAGCTGCAGGTGCAGGCACCGGAAGCGTCCGGCACGGTGGTGAACACCTGCTCGGCGACCATGGCTGAGCCCGATCCCACCCCGGGCGACCCGGAGTGTCGCGAGGAAACCGAGGTTCGCGGCGACGCCGACCTGGTCACCAGCAAGCGGGACCTGGCAGATCCGGTCCGCCCCGGAAGCCCGATCGACTACGAGATCGAGGTGCGCAACGCCGGCGCGTCCACGGCCGCGACCGATGTCATCGTCCTCGATCCCCTGCCGGCTGGCACCAGCTTCCTGGCAGCCGGCGGCGATGGCTGGACTTGCGCCCACAACGGTCAGTCGCCCGGTGTCGTGACCTGCCAGCGGCCCACCCTGGCCGCCGGTGCCACCGCCACCATCCAACTGCAGGTTCAGGCACCGGAGGCACCCGGTACGGTGGTGAACACCTGCTCGGCGGCGATGGCCGAGTCGGACCCCACCCCGGGCGATCCGGATTGTGCGGAGGAAACGACGGTGGCCGCCACCGAGGCGACGCTGGACCTGTCCAAGACCGCCAGCCCGGCCTCCGTTGCCGTCGGTGGCACCGTCACCTGGACGATCCGGGTCACCAACCAGGGGCCGGATGCGGCCGAAGCCGTCGTGATCACCGACTCGGTGCCTGCCGAGCTGGTGGTCTTGGACGCCGTTCCGTCCATGGGCGCCTGCGTGGTGCTCGATCAGGAGGTGAGCTGCCAGATCGGCGATCTTGAAGCGGACGCCTCCGCGGAGGTCGTCGTGACCACCCGAGCCGTGGAGGTGGGAGCCTGGACGAACGTGTGCGTCGTCGAGACCGCCCATGGGTTCACCGGCAACGGTAGCCGCTGCGAAGGCGGTGTCACCGTCCGCCCCCATGTGGTGGTGAGCAAGCAGGTCAGCTCGCCGGTGGTCGAGGTGGACGAGCGCTTCGTCTACACGGTTCGCCTGGAAAACCGCGGTCCGGTGGAGGCCCAGGGTGTCCGGGTCGAAGACCTGATGCCCGATGGCCTGACCGTCGAGGCCATGCCGCCGATCTGCGCGCCTGACCAGGGTGTCATCGTGTGCGACGTGGGGACCCTCGCCGCAGCGCCGGAGGGCGTGATGGAGCTGGCCTTCACCGTCTACGCCAGCACGCCGCTGGGCCAGATCCGCAATGTCTGCATCGCCGACCTCACCGGCCCGGGGGGCGAGCCCATCCCGGCCGATGGCGTGTGCGAGGCCACGAACACCGTGATCTCCGGGGAGCTCCCGCCGCCCCCGCCGCCACCGACCGGCGAGCCGATCCGGCCGGTGCCCGTCGACAACCCCCTTGCGCTGCTGGTCCTGCTGCTTGGCATGTTCAGCCTGGGACTGGTCGCGCATCGGCGAACGGGCTGATTCGGCGCAGTTGCCGGGTCATCGGAAGGGGGCGGGCAACCGCCCCCTTCTTTGTGATCGGTCTCACATTTGGAGACAGGTGCAAGCGTGGTTTACTGAGGCTGGACAACCGTCCACTATGGACGCCATCAAAGGAGGACGTTTCGGATGGACCTGATTGCTTCCCTGGTGCTGGCCACCGCCGCATCGGCCTGGCTGTCGCCGGATCTGTCGGCGCCGTTCCGGTGCATGCCCGATCCGCTGCCGGCGATTCCCGTCTCCTACCTCTCGCACGCCGGCCCGCTGGTCAAGCACACGGTCCAGCAGACGAGCCAGGGGCCGGTCGATCGGTACTACCGTCTGCACGCCCAACGGATGCTGTGCGACGACGGCAGCGTCCAGGTGCTGCTGTTCATCACCAACACGACCAACCGCCAGGGGCACGTCCGGATCCAGGACCCCGCCAACTTCGCGGTCGGTCGCGCCCTGTGGGTGGAGCTGTGCGAGGACGACTTCTTGGTGCGCCAGGGCAGCACGTCGTTCCACCCCCGGCTGTTTCCCGGCGCACCGCGGCACGATACGCCCTTGTGCGGGCCGATCCGTGAGAACGTCACGGCCCTGATGCTGCCGGCCGCCGGCGCGGCCTTCGATCCGGCAGCGGCGTTCGAGGTGGTGACCCAGGATGCCGCTGGCACGCCGCGGGTACTCAGCGTCCCGGCTGGACGCCCGGCCAAGCGCCACGTCGACTGGCTGACCCCGCACGACACGGGCAGCTACTTCGACCCGGAGCGTGGCGGCGAGGGCATGTTCGTGGCAGTGGGTCCGGCAGCGGGTGGCATTACGAACTCGGCAAACGAGCCGCTCGGCGAGTGCTCGAAGTGGGACGGTGTCGGCATGCTGCCGCAGCTCGGGAACCAGCCCAACAGCTGCGACACCTACGACGTCTTCCTGGCGTTCTTCGGCTACGAGGATGACGGCACGCAGCTGTGGCTCACCGCCGGCGCCGGCGGCGTCCGGCGCGATGTCGACTGGATCGAGTCGCCGCTCGTCTATTCGCAGGGCGGCATCTGGGGCTCTCGGTACAACCCGGCCGAGGTCCAGCGCTCCTTGTGGGGGCACATCCGGTGGCGGGTGGTGGGCTGCTCGGTGTTTGAGGCCCAGTGGCGTCGAGAGTCCGATGGGCTGGAGGGCACCTGGCGGATGCAGCGGCTGGTGGGATTGGCCGAGCACTACGCCCAGTGCGGTGAGATGGACAAGGCAGCGGTGGAGTGATGCCCATGAAGACGATCCTTTTCCTCATCCTCGTCGTCGCAGCGACGCCTGCCGGCGCGAACGTGTTCTTCGACACCTGTCCGTCGCGGGTGCTGCCGGACCTGACTCAAGCCGGACCCGTGGCACCGTGGAGCGAGATCGCCAAGCCGTCTGCGACCTCGGGGTTCCGGTTCCGGGTTGCCCACTTCCACTGTGACATCGGCCCGACGTCCGGACCGATCAACCTCCGCGACCCCCGGCGGGGCATCGCCGTCGTGGAGCTCATGCCTGATCGGTCGTTTCCGGAGGCGCCTCGCGTGTGCATGCAGGATTTCCGGCTGGCCGTCGGTGACGCAGGCACGCCGCGGCGGGTGGCATTCCACGTCAGTGGTGCCGATCACTTCAATGGCCTGTGCGGTCGCGTCTATGCTCCGATGCGCGTGCATCTGACCTACGGCTTCGAGGAGGGTATCCCCATCGCATGGCGGGAGACGCGATCACTGCCGGGCTTCCCCACGCCTGCTCCGGTCGCGCCAGGACTGCGTCTTGACTACTTGGGTGATGTGGCAGGGCAGCCGCGTTCCGCGTCTCACGCGCCGGCGCCGCTCAGCTTTGTTCCCGGCATTGCAGCCGCCTACACCGGCGACCAGACAGGCTTGCTCTCCGATCCTGACCGATCGGGGCAGGGCGTCTTCCTGGCGCTTGAGCGCGCCTCGATCTGGTCCGACCAACTCGTTGGCTTCGTTGCGTGGTTCACCTACGATCATCAGCGTCGGCCGCGGTGGCTGGTGACCAATACGCTCGTGAACACCGTGCAGAGTCTGCGCGGCCTCCCCGTCATCGCGCCGTTCGGCGGTGGATTCGGTCCGAACTTCGACCCGGATGCGGTACAGCGCCCGGTCCTCGGTAGCTTCGGCCTCGGCAACTACTCGGTGTTCGCGCACGTCAACATCGGCGCGAGTGGTCCGAACGGTTCCTCGCTGTTCCCCACGCCCGGGGATAACCCGAACCTGGCAGGGCTGTTTGCCACGACGCTGGTTGGCTTTCACGAAGCCGAGCGGACTCGGCCCCGACCGGGCAGTGGGTTCTTTCAGGACTTCGCGACCTGGCGCTGGATCGAGTAGCGCGCTCAGCCCGCCCCCACCAGGGGGTGTAGCAGCCGCCTGAAGGCCTCTGCCTCTACGTCGGCGCCAACGCTCACCAGGGCGTTGGCGCCGACGTCACCTGGGGGGTGCCGATGCTCGAGCACCCCGGCCGGTATCTGGGTGGCCAGCATCACCTTGCGTCCATCGGGCGTCAGGAGGGCGATCGAATAGACGGTCCCCTCCACCTGCAGGGGGAAGGCCAGGCGGGTCAGGGTGACGGCGATCTGGCGCTTCGCATGCCAGAACCATTGCAGGCCCAGCAACCACTCGAGGACCTGGCGCTCGTGGTCGTCGGCAACAGGGGCCCACCAGCGTCCGGAGTGGACCGGCTGCAGCGCCGCCTCGGTCACGCGGGGCTCGCCGTGGGTGAGGGTGGCCACGAACGCGCCCAGCCACGGCCCGGTGGCGCCGACCGCGCCACAGCGATGCACCTCACCATGGACGCGCACCGGCCGCGCCGACGAGCGTGGCCCAACCAGCAACTCGCTCCCGCGGGCCTCGAGGACGGGTGCGATCAGCAACCCCTGGGGCGGCGTGCCCGCAGGCCAGTGGTCCGCGTGCTCGCGTAGCCGGTCGAGGAGGCCGGGCAGCGCCCCAGGATGGGTGCGCAGGTACCAGCGCAGGGGCACATGGCCCTGTGGGTCGATGCTCAGCCCCTCTACGGCCGTCTCCAGCCGCGCGTACTGGGTCGAGATGTCCGGTGCCCCGGCGGGACTGGCAACCGGGATCTGGGAGCGATCCAGCAGCGTGAGCAGCGCCCTGGCCAGCCGAGGGATTCGGGGGTGCTCGGACGGCGCGGAGGATCCAGGCGCGCTGGAACCGGCGCTCGAGCGCGCCGTCGGCAGCAGGGCGAAGCCGCGCTCGGGCAGCGGCTCGGCGATCGGTGTGGCGACCTGGGCCGCGGTTCGGGCCTGGCTTACCGGTTCGGCGTGGAAAGGGCACGCCTGGGTGTGCGTTGCGCGGCCGGGCATCCGGACCAGGGTGAGCGTGGCGGGCGCGAGCCTGCGCGGATGAAGCAGCGGCCAGTCGGCGTCCTGGCGCCGGCAACCGCAGGCCAGCCAGCGCCGTTGCCGCCTCAAGGCGTCTAGGAGGTCGAGCAGCGCAGGGGAGGGGGGCTCGCCCGCGTACCAGGCGACGCAGTCGGCTACCAGGGCCTGCGGCACCGGGTCCTCGACGGAGGGACGAGTCGCCGGCGGGTGACCGGCCGGGACGACGAACAGCTGCGGCAGGCTATCCACTGCGCCTGTGGATAACCCGGCGCCGCGGCTGCCGCGTTCGGCGTCCGCACTGGACTTGTCGGGAGCTGGCAGATTCATGACCACAGCCTCGCGTTCGGGGCGCATTCGGGCCTGTTCGGTGTACCACCGCCGCCAGCCCCCACGGGCGTGAACGCACGCCGATCCGCGCCGGCAGGCGGCCTATACTCGGCGGGCCATCTGGCCAGCCCGCCAGGCAGCGCAGGAGCCCAGCGATCGGGATGTCGCGAGCGGATCAGCCAGCAGCTGGAGCCGTGCGGATTCCGCCACACGACCTCGATGCCGAGCAGGTCGTCCTCGGCGCGCTGCTGGCCAACCCCGGCGTGTGGGACCAGATCGCCGACAAGGTCGGGGAGGACGACCTGTACCTGGGCGACCACCGTCTGATTTTCCGAGCCATCACCTGGCTGTCAGAGCATGGCCAGGCGGTCGACCCGTTGACGGTGACCGCCTGGTTGACCCAGCGACTCCCTGACCAGGCGCCGGGGCTGGCCGGTCTGGTGCTCGAGCTGGCCGGCGCCGCCGGCGGCGCGATGGCGGCCAGCGCGCCCGCCTATGCCGAGTCGATCCGGCGCACCTCCACGCTGCGGCGCCTGATCGACACCGGCGAGACGGTCTCGCGCACGGCCTACCAGGCCGGCTCGATGGGCTCGGCCGAGCTGCTGGATGCGGCGGAACGGGCCGTGATGCGCCTGCGCGAGTCCGTGGACCGGGCAGGGCGCAGCTACCTCTCGGGACGGGAAGCCGCCCGGGAGGCCTTCGAGCTGCTGCGCACGCGGGCCGCGGCGCCGGCGCAGCGCACCGGCATCGAGACGGGCCTGCCGGCCCTGGACGACCTCACGGACGGCCTGCAGGGTGGGGACCTTGTCGTGCTGGCAGCCAGGCCGGCGATGGGCAAGACCGCCGCGGCCCTGGGGTGGGCGGCACACGCGGCCGTCACCCTTGGACGCCCAGCGGCGGTGTTCAGCATGGAGATGTCGGCCGTGCAGCTCGTCAACCGCCTCATCTCAACTCTGGCCGAAATCGACCAGCTCGCGCTGCGCACCGGGCGGCTCGAGGAACACGAGTGGCCGCGGATCACCGGCGCCATGACCCTCCTCGCTGAGGCGCCGCTCTACATCGACGACACCCCGGGCCTGTCCCCTATGGAGGTCAGGGCGAGATCACGGCGGTTGACCAGGCGCCTGGGAACCGACCTGGGCCTGGTGGTGGTCGACTACCTGCAGCTGATGACGGCGCCGGGCAACACCGAGAACCGGGCGACCGTGATCGCCGAGATCTCCCGCAGCCTGAAGGCCCTGGCACGCGAGCTCAATGTCCCGGTGGTCGCGCTGTCGCAGCTCAACCGGTCGCTGGAGCAGCGACAGGACAAGCGGCCGGTCATGTCGGATCTTCGCGAGTCGGGCGCGATCGAGCAGGACGCCGACCTGGTGGTCTTCATCTACCGTGACGACTACTACAACAAGGAGTCGCCACAGCCCGGGTTGGCCGAGTTCATCATCGGCAAGCACCGCAGTGGTCCCACCGGGACGGTGCTGGCACGGTTCGATGGTCGGTTCACGCGATTCAGGGCGGCCGACGCTGATGCCATGGAGGATCCATGACCGACTTCATCACTGCCGAGTGGTTCTGCGCGCTGCTCACCAAGGGGTCTTGCTATGCCTGTCAGGGGCTCACACCATTGGCCGTCGTTTGGGCGCCGCGTGGCGTAGAGCAAGAGGACGGCGAGCGCTACGACATCGACGAGCCGTTCCTCTTGCGCTACATCGAGCAGCTCAATCCCGAAGCGGAGGCCTTTCTGGCCAAGGTGGCGCCTGGCCTTCGCTACGCCCCGACTAGGACGTCGGGGATGACCTACTTGGCCAACCACTGCGCGCAGTGTGGCGCAGTGCTGGGCGATTACTACCTGTGCGAGCCGGATGGGCCGTTCTGGCTGGAGTCGCAAACCGAGCTTGCGGCTCTGGCAATCTGCAGGGCAGATATCCCTTTTCGGGCAGTGGCCGGGGTCTCAATGCCCCACTGGGCGGATTCCCTGGATCTCCCTAAGCCCTAAAGACGTTACTTCGGACGAGCAGTCGTCCTATTGGTGAGGATATCAAACCAGTGAACGGGCGGGGAATCATCGATCGACGAGATCGAGGACGGCCTAAATAGGGAGTGTAGGATCATGATCCGGTCCTCGTCCTTAACCAAGGCCTTCCCTGCACTGTCTTCCCGCATTAAGGCGAGGAATGTCATCACCATTGTTTCTCTTTCCCTCGCATCGCGCATCATTTGGAGGTTCTCGGATAGTAGGCGACTCATCATCCGGAGGACCCAAACTCCCGCAAAGGCTGGGATCGCTAGAGGGATAAGCACCAGAATGGTGGGAACCGTCTCTTGGGTCGAGAGCTTAGACAGATGTGGCCCGCCGAATACAAAGAAGGCGCCCACGATGCCCAGCAAAAGAACTCCGAAAGTGACCGCAAAAGCCGTCGCTACCTTTTTGTGAGCCTCTGCTCGGGCAGACCAATACTGTGTAGGTGCCAACAGCGCCAACTTCTCGTCGTAAACCGCCTTCAATGTTCGCCAATCATCATTAATGGACTCCTTGAGCTTGCTCCAACTCTGCTCTCGGGCATCCATCAAAGCTTTAGCTTCGGACTCTTGAGTCAGGGTCTGCTTTTCACGCTCTGTTAGGGTAGTGGCAAGCCGAGCAACCAGCTCCAGGGCTTCCGACTTGAGATTATCCAGTTCGGCCCGTTTCGGCCCTAACCAGTCGGACGTGTTTTCCTGCCGAGTCGCTAGAAGGAGGTCCACCAACACGGCGTTAGGGATTTGAAGCTGACTGAACTCGCCCAATAACTGATACTTATCAGAGCGGGCGGCTGCCACTAATGTGGCGCACAACAGGGAGCTGTCAGGCGCAAATTGCCTAATGAACGGGTAGTATGGATGACTAGACGTAATGATTAGTCCTTTGGATACTTGATCAAAGGCGGTGACGATCTGTTGATATAGCAGCTTAGTTTTGTTGTCCCTGTCTTCACCTGAAGGCGCGGGGTCCGCTGCAAGACACTTTAGGTACTCATCCAGGTTTCGTCGCTGTTTTGCAAAGAAGCGGCTGTGATTCGTGATGATTCGAGATAGCTCGAGATTTAGCCCTTTCGTGTTGATCGTGGCCCAGAGCGGGGCCTCGGCGTCGAGCCATCGCTCGATGTCTTCGCCCCTAGCGAAACGCAGTGGCTCCCCACCAGGCGTAGATACTGAAATCGGTTGCAAGAGGTCTGTCATCGGGAATCCAGCGCGCATCAGTTGAGGGTCGCAGTGTAGGGGGGGTCGATCGTCTCAGTCGACGCGACGCGATCGGTTGCAGCCCGACCAATGGTCGGTAGGGTGGTGTAAGCCCTTGCGATGGAGCTGCATGATGAGAGATGTCGCTGCCCTGGAAAGCTCTGTGGATACGATCAATGCGGATCTGGTCCGTATGGGCCTGCGAAAGGTTACGGGGGAGGAATGGAGGGTCACCGAGCGGCTGGGGCGCGCCAAACGAATAGCAGAGGCAGTCCGCGGAGCCGCTGCTCGAGAGCTCGATGCCCGGGACACTGTTCTAGTTTGGCTGGACTGGCTGTCCAAGAGTGTCAGCAGAACCCCTGCATCGGCGGCGTCGAGCGCCCAGCCTCCTGAGGAGCCTTCCCGGCCAGCCCCGGCGCGGCCCCCTGCGGAGAACCCGCCGGCGGCCTCCCAAAGCCAGCGGGGCGAGGTGGTCGACACCGTCACCGGCGAGGTGATCCGCCGTGGGCCCGGAGGCGGGGTGTCGCAGATCAAGGTCTACGCCGGCAAGGGCGCCATGCAGTTCGAGGTCACCGAGCCGCGCGACACCCGCAAGATGCCCCTGACACTGCGCGTGGAGGCCTGCAAGGGCGTGAACAAGCAGTACGCCTGGAACGCCAAGCTGCTGATGAACCTGTCCCTGGAGGAGCTGCAGCAGCTCGTCGCCCTGGTGCATGGCTTCATCTCCCATGTGCGCTTCGCCAACCACGGCGCCGAGTCCGACCGCACGCTCGAGATCACCGCCCAGGGGAACCAGTTGTTCGCCCGCATGAGCACGAAGGAGCAGGGGTCGCTGATCGCGGTTCCGATCCCGGCGCCGTGGGTCGGGTCGATCGGGCTGTTGGCCCTCAAGGTGCTCAAGGCGAGCTTTCCGGGGCTGTCGGCCAACGAGCTGCTCGTGTCGCTCCGCGCGACTGTCGGCCGGCTGATGAGCGATGCCGGGCGCCAGGGTGGGGGCTGACCCGGCAGCCGGGCGGGAGGCCCTTGTGCCTCTCGGGCTCGATGCGCTGTGGAAGCTCGCCCTGGTCGCGCCGACCGGGTGGCAGGACACCCGGCCGGTGACCCACGTTGACGCTGGTATGGAGGGGACGACGGTCGTTGTGGAGGGGGTGATCGCCTCCGGCCCGACCTTTCGGCCGGGCCGTCCATCCCGGGTCACCCTCACGCTCGACATGGGGGGGGGCTTCCACCTTCCTGTGACAGCGTTCGGCGAGCTGCGCGAATGGACCGAGCGGCTGGCCTACGGGGGTGGCGCACGCCTGCAGGGGGTCGTGCAGCGGTGGGGCGACCGGCTGTCACTGCGAGGGAACGCCGTGCTCTCACCTGAGGGGGCGGGTGGGGTCCAGGCGCGCTATCCGGCATTCCGGGGCACCGCCTCCGCCGACGTCGTCACCCAGGTCGTGGTCGGAGCGCTACCGACCGCGATCCCCCAGGCCGCTGCCGCGCTGCGCGAGGGCCTGGCCTGGTGGGGGGACCTGCGTACCCTGCGCGACCTGGTGGGCGCTCAAGGCACGCTCGAGGACCTGCTGTGGGCGATGCACCGGCCTGCCAGCATCGCGGCAGGGGAGGCCGCCCTGGCCAGCCTCCTCCGGCTGACAGCGCTGGACGCCGTCCATGCCGCGCAGCAGTCGTATCCGGTGCGGCGCCGGCCGCCGCTGCCACTGCGGCCGCTGGCGCCGCGGGAGCGGGCCTTGCCGTTCGCCCTCAGCCCTGACCAGGTGCGTGCGATCGCGGAGATCCGGGACGACCTGGGCCGGCCCGAGACGACAGCGCGTGTGCTGGTCGGCGACGTCGGGTCTGGCAAGAGCGCTCCCTACCTGTTGGCGGCAGCGTCCGTGGTGGACGCCGGGGGTCGGGCCGCGGTGCTGCTCCCCAACGAGACGCTGGCGCGCCAGGTGGCCGGCCAGGCAGCTTCCTGGTGGCCGGACCTGGAAGGCCGGTGCGTGGTGGGAGCTGATCGAGCCCGCGACCTGGCCGATGTCCCGCTGTTGATCGGCACCACGGCGCTCCTGAGCCGGCAGATCGGCGCACTGGACCTGCTGGTGATCGACGAGCAGCAAAAGTTCTCCGTGGCGCAGCGGGCGCAGCTGGCCGGGCAGCGGGCGCACCGCCTGGAGGTGACTGCCACCTGCATCCCGCGCACCCAGGCGCTGCTCACCTACGGGACTTTGCGACAGAGCCGGCTGCACGCCGGGCACACGCCCAAGACGATCCACACGCGCGTGTGGGGCCCAGACGAGCGGCCGGCGGCGCTGCACGCGCTGCGGGCATGGCTGGACGCCGGCGAGCAGCTGCTGGTGGTCTATGCGCGCAAGCAGGGCAGGGGAGGGGACATCAAGGCGGTCTCGGCGGCGCTGCCGGCCTGGGAGCGACTGGCGCCCGGGCGGGTGGTGGTGTCCACCGCGGACGCCGGGTCAGAGGCCAAGCTCGCGGCCGCCGAGGCCATGCGAACGGGCGCGGCCCAGATCCTGGTGGCGACGACGACCGTCGAGGTCGGCATCGACCTGCCCGAGCTGCGGCGGGTGGTGGTCGTCGACCCGGATCGCTTCGGCTTGACCCAGCTCCATCAGCTGCGGGGTCGGGTCGCTCGGCGCGGTGGGGAGGGGCACTGCGACCTGCTGCTGACCCGGCCGGTGGCCGAGGCGACGCGGGCGCGCCTGGCAGTGATGGAGACCGTCAGCTGCGGATTCGCGATCGCGGAGGCGGACCTGGCGCTGCGCGGGTTCGGGGACCTGAGCGGCGCAGGCTCCACGCAGAGCGGGCGGCGGGATGGGTTGCTGATCGGAACGCCGATCGGGGACGACGTCCTGGCCTGGGCCGCGGAGGCCTATCCGGCGGCCGCGACGAGCGGCCACTGATCGTCGGCGCCGGGTGTCGGCGAAGCGCAGCGAGTGGTGCGCTCCGTCGCCGCGGGCGAGTGCGAGATCGAGCGGCCGACCGTCCCTGGGTTGGCCAGCGTCCGGCTCACCATCGAGGCGACGATCCGGGCGAAATCGCTCTCGCCGGGCGTCCGTGGATGATGTTCGCGGGCCAGTTCTCCGTCCATTGAGCGCAGCTTAGGTGCGCCTGGGCGCAGGGACCATGGGGAAAAATCCCCATGAAGGCGCGTTTCTGTGACGTGCATCACTGGGGTGATTTCCCTATGTGAAGGTCGGAGCGCAACGGGTACCCTGCGCCTCGTTGAACCTGCCTTCTCAAGTTCCCATGACCGACAACGTCCACGAATTGTTTCCCCTTGAGCGCCTCAGCAGCCATGAACTGAAGGTTCGATTGTGGGAGCTGCGCATGACCGGTGAGGCGGACAGTGACCAGTACCGCGCGATCGAGGCGGAGCTTGAACAACGACGCGCCCGGGCACCCGCCAGCGTGGTGGCCAAGCACTAGATGAGGCGCAGGTCGACGGAGAGTCGAACCGCTTCGGTGATGGTTGCGGCAGAGAGCTTTCGACGCGCAGCCTCGGAGTGATTGGCTGCCGTCTTGGGGCTGATGTTGAGCAGCCGCGCAACCTCCTTCTGCGTCTTTCCCTTGGAGGTCAGGGAAAGCACCTCGAGCTCCCGGGCCGTCAGCGGCGACTTGAGCACATTGACCGCGGCGATTGACAGCGCTACCTGGTGAAGCGTGTTGGCGAGAAGGAACGCCGCGCCGATGGTGGGGACCAGGTCGCGCTCGTTCGTCGTGGACCGGGTGGCGAACGTGGTGAGGGCGAACCGCTCGCCCGAGGCCTCGATGGGCACGGTGATGCCCGCCTTCAGCTCGTGCTCGCCGGCGACGCCGAGGATCTGCTTCGCGCGATCAGGCACGGGGATCTGGATGCCACCCACCCTGCCGTGACTTGACCAGCTCAGGGGGGGCAGGCGCCGCTGAACGTGTCGCTTCACGGGATCGGAGGTCGACTGCTCGAAGCGGGCGTATCTCAGGTCGCGAAAGTCCCGCGGGTAGTTGTCGATCAGGGTGAGCTCGGCCGATCCGCTCGGCGTGGGGGGCATGTTGCTCGCGTAGGCGAAGTAGTCCAGCGACAGCAGTCGGGCTGCCCGCTGAAGGAGCGCCGCGAGCTGCTCGTGCGATTGGGCTTCCCGGATGGCCTGGCACATGTCCAGGACGCGATCGAAGTGCGCTGCATCCATCGCGTTTGACAATGAGTGCATGAACCAACAGTCCCTCCCACGGGCCAATGGGAAGTGTGATGGCCATCATCTCGGCGCATCTGTGACTCGGCTCACCGTGTAACAAGTGTTTACATTCTGGTCTGTGAATCGGGCGGTGTTGCGGCCCACCCGCCCCGTGGGGATTCACCATGACATGGCAGTCGGTGCCACCTTGTGCTTCCAGGGCCACGACCGGCACCTGGGCGGCTGTGCCCCCCACCCGGCTCAGGTGCGGCATCGGTGCAGACTCTGCCCCGAGAAGGCCATGAATCGCGCCAGATTATGCCAACAGCGAACTGCCGCTTTATGGTGTCGTCCAGGCAGGTTGCCCGGCGCCTCGCGGCCCGCCTTGGCGGTCTGCGCGGGTAGGGGCGGGTGGTGCTCAGCATAAAGTGGCGTGCAGTGCCACGTTATGCTTGCTGGACCACGAACGGCTCACCCGAACAGCGCTGCGATGGAGGGCCGACCGGCCAGGCACCGCTTCGCGGGCTGCGAATCGCGCCAGATTATGCCAACAGCGAACTGCCACTTTATGGTGTCGTCCAGGCAGGTTGCGCGGCGCCTCGCGGCCCGCCTTGGCGGTCTGCGCGGGTAGGGGCGGGTGGGGTTCAGCATAAAGTGGCGTGCAGTGCCACTTTATGCTTGGCGGATTCAAGCTGGAAGTGCAACGCCTTGGCTACTGTGCTGTCTTGCTCGTGGCTTCGGCCAGAGTCAACGCCAGAGCAAAGGTTTGAAGTGGTGTTCGCCAGTCCAGTGTCTTGCGCGGGCGAGTGTTGAGCAGATCTGCTATCGCATCGAGCTCTTGCTGGCTGTGGGCCGACAGATCGGAACCCTTCGGCAGGTACTGGCGAAGCAGTCCGTTGGTGTTCTCGCAGCTACCCCTCTGCCAAGGACTGTGTGGATCGCAGAAGTACACCCGAACCCCCGTCTGCTCACTCAATTCTGCATGCCTCGCCATCTCCTTGCCCTGATCGTAGGTCATGGTCTGTCGCATGGGTCTGGCAATCGAGTTCAACTTCT
>ERZ761607.203-NODE-203-length-122360-cov-10.995201_pt1 | contig 122360 bp, 105 predicted proteins | sample MGYA00511164_ERZ761607 | MGnify/ENA primary metagenome ERZ761607 (study PRJEB28899, sample SAMN02445080) | bioreactor sludge metagenome | biome: EBPR sludge | place: Australia: Brisbane, Thorneside Wastewater Treatment Plant | collected 2011-06-22 ... | reverse complement strand
TATTATGCAAGCAAGTAATGGCGTTTGGCATGATGAATGTGTGATGATGAAGTAAAAAAAATCTCCCTCAATAAAAACATCTATTGGGGGAGAAAAGTAATATGTAAAACAATACTATTTTTTATCATTAAGATATAATTCAACAGTATTTTTAGCGTGTTGTGACCACAAATCCGGCATCTTTCAAATAATTCGTAAATCCGACATTACTCAAAGAATCTCCACCGTTGTAATAGGTAAAAATATGAACTTTACCGATAGTTTTTGAACGCAAATCTATACCCGTAAATACCGGCAAAACCGTTTTTTGTATTTCATCCAATGAAGCATTGCCAAAATTACCGATAATATAAAATTGTGCAAGGATTTTATCGCTTATCATAATATTCAACATTTTATCAGTAAGCTGAGCTTGTACCGTCGTTTGCGGCTGTTGTGCTTGAATAGCCGATTGCGCAATCAAATGTCCATATTCTGCCAAAGAAGTACATTGTTTATGAAAAGCAGTGCCGCTGATTACCATTTTTGTTTTCGTCGAATCTTCACCAATATCACTCATAATGCTCTGAGCCACTTTTCGTGCCTCATCGGTTTTCAAAGGCGAAAGAATTAGTGCATAAGAGCTGAACTCCGGCTTGGCTTTGCGCTTGGCAAGCACTTCGGAACGTTTGGGCAATACTCGGTAAAGCGACCCCAAAACCACCGCTGTTATAGCCAACCCTGCATATAAGCCAAAAATGAGCAACCATCCTCTTTTTTTCACCGGCACACCGGAAAGCGGATTGTCTGTCTGCGATACATCATTATTTCCCATAGACTTAAATGAAAATCCCATAATTTTTCACAATATAATGAATGCTGATAATGCTTCACAAACGGACTGCACACGCCCTTGTTGTACTTTGATTGTTCGTCATAAGCAGCCAACCTTGTATTTTTGAAGCACTCAATTCTATATGGAGAACTTATGATACGCATTTCCATGACTTTGTGCATGCTGCTCTCAGCAATGCTTATGAATGCACAAACCTTACAAAGAGCGGTACCTTTTTCCATTCCGCCGCTCAAACCATTACAAACAAAAAATCTTTTTGTGCCCGAGAATGCTCCCATTGCGGGCTTTGTGACGGTAAAAGACGGACATTTTGCACTTCCTTCCGGCGAACGTTTGCGTCTATGGGGCACCACGCTCTATTATACGGCTTGCTTCCCTGATAGTGCCACGGCAATACGTTTGGCGCGTCAACTGCGTGAACTCGGTTGCAATGCAGTGCGCTTCTATGGAATGGATTTTCATAATTGGAATGAAGCCAGCTTTTTGAAACCCGGGACAAATTCCAATGAATTGGACGAAGCTCAAATGAAACGCTTCGACTGGTTTATTTTCCAATTAAAACAACAAGGAATATATGCCCTTTTGCATTTACACGGTGTGTGGCAACCGCGCTCCGGCGATGGTATTACCCGCAGTGACTCGATGCCGAGTGCCGGAAGAATAGTGAATTATTTTGATAAAAATTTTCAAAAAAAATTAAAAGATATATGGTGGAAATTTTTCTCTCACCTCAATCCTTATACAAAAAAAACCTTAGCCGATGAACCAACGATTGCTTTGGCAACTATCACAACAGAAAATTCACTGTTTAATTATTGGATAAATAATTATTTCCATCCTCGACAAGGTGGCATCTTATCGTATCATCATCGTCAAGTACTGGATTCCTTATTTAATAAATTTTTACAAAAAAAATATGGGAATACGGCTCAACTGAAAAAAGCATGGGAAGTCACATCAGATAATACGACCAATCTTGCTATGGACCCGGGATTTGAGGATATGTATTCATTTATTTGGAATACATCCGTGAATGGCAATTCTCCGGTACGTTTTCTATTTGAACATTCCGATTGTGAAAAAAGAAGCGGCACAACCTGTGCGGTCATGAAAGTGGGAGTTAAAGGAACAAGTCAAACCGATGCAAGAATTTACAATTCTACGGGAACAATTGAAAAATTACGTCTCTATGAATTACGTTTTTGGGCTAAGTCACAAAAAAATCGTATAATAACAAGCTCTGCCCCGGGTTCGGGAACATTTACGGCACAGCTAACCACCGAGTGGAAAGAATTTGTTTTCACCTACCGTTCCTCTGACAATTTCGTCGGTAATGGAAGAATTTATTTTAATGCAGGTGCCGATGACGGTAATGTCTTTATTGATGATGTGTCGCTGAAATCAGCACCGGAAATCGGTTTAGCAGCAAATGAAAAAATAGAGAATGGTACAATAATTCGCTCTAAATGGGATGATGTTGTCACTCGTAAGCGTATGGAAGATAATGTGGAATTTTATCAAACTATGCAACGTACTTATTATGATGAGATGTATTCGTATTTGAGAAAAGATTTGAACTGTAAATTTTTGCTCACAGGCGGCACATTATTTGTTCGTTTTAATGATATTCATTCTATGCAGGGTATGGATTTTACCATGGAAATGGAAGGATGGGACTTTAATCGCAATAGCGGAACATCGTGGTATATTGCCAATACACCACAATTATCGAATACGGGGGGTGGCACAATTCCCAATTTTGTTCGACCCGCAATGAAGGATAAGCCCAATATACTTGGTTCATACACTATGCCATTTCCGTCTGCCCATCTTAATGAGATGATGACTCTTATTCCCAATTATGCATCATATCAAGATATGGATGCCGTCTTTATGACATATTATTCCGGCAATAGAACCATTGCAAATTTAGAACGAGAATATGTGGATGACCGTTCATTTTATGAACAAAAAAGTGTGCCGACAATTACTGCCATGATGCCGACGGCAGCAACAGCATTCCGCTCGCAAAGAATTAGTCCCGCCGGAAAAACAATTACTCTCAATCAAACAAAAGAAGCATTGCTTTATCCACAATTTTTCCAAAGAGGTTCATTTTGGATTGAAAATTCTGCCGATGCACGTATGCCACTTTTCCGGCAGGTATATGTGGACTCCTTGGAAGCAAAAATACAAAGTTCACGTCCCCATACTGCTATAGCGGAATTAGCAAGTACGGTGGACACACGCAATTTAATTTCTGATACCGAAGAATTATTATGGAATGTGGATGAGCGATTATTTACCGTCAATACCGACAGCTATAAATCTGCTTGCGGTTTATTATCGGGAAAAATAATTTCTATTGATGATGTGCGTATGGAACGTATGGATAATGGGAAATATGGCGCAATTACATGGATGGCTGCCGATAAATCACAATCATTAACCACATCGCCGCTTTCTTTACTTACCGTCAGCACTCGTTCGGCTAATGGCGGTGCGGTGTGGTCAGGCGATACAAGCACTGCAACAGCATGGGGAACAGGACGCACGGAAATAGAAGCAATGACTATCAGAATCAGTTTTGCGGGCACGGGTGATTCCGTCTATATTTTTCCTTTAGATTCTGCCGGAAATCGTATCAATAAACAACGCATCGTGGCTACAAAATTAAGCAATGGAAAATTCAGTTTTGAAATTGATCAACAAAAAACAAAAACAATGTGGTATCATGTTGAGCAAAAAGGAAAAGTTTCGGGAATTGATTCCGACAATACATCTTCGTCTCTTCTCATTACCGCTCCTAACCCTGCCAAAGATATGATTCATTGCGTCATTTCTTTACCCAATAATAATGCGGAAGCGATGATTGTTCTTATTGACCAAAATGGTACGGAGCATATACTTTGGCGCGGCATAGGAAATGGTGCCGTTGAGCATCTTGCGCTTAATACACAGAATATGCCATCGGGTATGTACACCGTTCAATTACGCTGTGGCACTGTGCAAGAACATCAAAAAACAATTATCATGAAATAGAAAACGCTAATAATAGCTTTCTTACAGTAAAGGGAATATCAGAAAAGATATTCCCTTTTTTATGACACAATGTATGAATACGTCGCATTGTCAAGTAATTTTACAATATAGCAACACTTGCTCTACTGTTTTATTTGGTATTGTCTTGAAGTATATATTTTCACATAATACATTTGTGTATGTAGCGGAAGTTTTGTAGATTTGGGAGTAATAACAAGATGCATTGCAATAAAACAAAGTTGCAAAATGACAGGAATTAAATTTACGAACAGATAAAAAAGGTAATACGTGAAAGTAATAATGACTGGGAGTTCAGGAATGATTGGAAAATTAGTCTTAATTAAATGCCTTAACTCAACCGAAATAACAGAAGTGATAAGTTTGGTTCGTAATCCGACAGGACAAAAGCATCATAAACTGACCGAAATTGTTATGACAAACTTTGAAGACTATTCAGCACAAAAAAATGTATTCAATGACATAAATATTGCTTTTTTCTGCTTAGGAGTTTATACGGGGAAGGTTTCTGATGACGTATTAAAAAAAGTTACAGTAACTTATGCAGTTGAGTTTGCCACGATATTAGAACAATATAGTCCTAATGCTACTATTTGTCTTCTTAGCGGTGCGGGGGCAGACAGGAAAGAAAAAAGTAAAACTTCATTTGCACTCTATAAAGGAATGGCAGAAAATCAAATTGCAAAACTGCAATTACAATTTTACACTTTCAGACCTGCTTATATTTATCCCGTTGAGTCAAGACAAGAACCAAATATAGGATATACAATTATCAAAAAGCTGTATCCTGTTGTTAGATTATTAGGCGACAAATATAGCATCACATCAACACAATTAGCAAATGCAATGTTTAATGTCGGACTATATGGTGCAGACAAACAAATTTTAGAAAACCGAGACATTCTTCAACATATACACAGTGAGAAATACGGATAGCAGAGTAGCTGCACTCATAGAACATCTGATATGCTTCCTCTAAGTATAAATCATCGGTCTTTTGGGAAAGACAACAAATATTAGATAGTAGGTATCTACTTACTATAAAATTTACACATAATACATTTGTGTATATAGTCGAATTTTATAGATTTGGAAATAATAAACAACACTAATAGATTATGCAAAAAACGACATTTAAAATATCAAAAATGGATTGTCCATCCGAAGAACAAATGATACGGATGAATCTTGCCGAATTGACAAATATCACATCATTAGACTTTGATATTCCAAACCGACAACTGACAGTGTTTCATACAGACCATTATGACCCAATATTCCGGCGACTTGACAATTTAAATTTTGACACATCAATTATTGAAAGTATTTCAGTTGAAAGCAATGAAATAGCAGCAAACAATACAGACAACGAAAAAAAGCTGCTGTATCAAGTTTTGGCTATAAATTTTTTCTTCTTTGTACTTGAGCTTAGCATGGGATTTATTTCAAATTCAATGGGGCTTGTTGCAGACAGTTTAGATATGCTTGCAGATAGTATAGTGTACGGTCTTGCACTTTTTGCAGTTGGTGGAACAATAACACGAAAAAAGAATATTGCAAAATCAGCAGGTTATTTCCAGTTCACACTTGCAATTTTGGGATTTATAGAAGTTATCAGACGCTTTATCGGTCTTGAAGAAATTCCGGAATTCCAAGTAATGATTATGATTTCAATGCTTGCTCTTATTGGTAATGGAATGTGTTTATATTTACTGCAAAAAAGTAAAAGCAAAGAAGCTCATATGCAAGCAAGTATGATCTTTACCTCAAATGATGTCATTGTAAACTTGGGGGTAATGATAGCAGGAGGTCTTGTTTATTGGACAAACTCAAAATATCCCGATCTTATCGTAGGAACAATTGTGTTTTTTATTGTTGCACAAGGAGCTTTTAAAATATTAAAACTATCAAAATGAAGATAAAGCATAGTATAAATGCATTTACTCTTTCTCTAAGTATTTGTTAATATATGAAATAGAAGATATTCCTTATGACGGAGGCTGTAATTACGCTGCGGCACTGTGCGAGAACATCAAAAAACAATTATCATGAAATAGAGAGTGGTGACAATAGCTTTTTTATAATGAAGGGAATATCAGCTAAGATATTCCCTTCATTATAATCGCAAATAATATCAGTTTAATAGAAAGATATATTGTGCAAGTAAACTATATTTATTCATCAAAATGATGAAAACAATAACTAAATCAATTTGTAAGTTACAATAAAATTATTTAATTACAAAAAATGTTTTACATATAATTTTATTTGGTAGAGTTAATTTTAACAAATATACACCTGATGAATATTTTTCAGTAGTAATTGGTAATACAATGTTTTTTTGTGGAGCAAGAAAACTATTTTGGAATACATCAATAACAACGCCTTGCTGATTATAAACTTCTACATTTAGTGAGTAAATAGTATTACTATTTGTTATCTCAAACACCACTTCATTTGTTGGTATATTAGACTTGTAAATAATATCTAAATTTTCAACATCTGTTTTGTTTTCATCTACAATCGTAATATTTCCTGAGCAGGAACTTCTAGGACCGGGATCCGCTAAGAACAATAACCATCCGCCTTCTTTCGCATTAATTACAAACTCATAAATAGTATGTTCTGAATTAAGCCTCGGCGATTTGTTCCAGCCATATACACCATCTTGAACAAATAATGAATCTGATGAAACATCTATCCCATTTCGGAAAACTTTAATTCCCTTATTCTTATCATGATATACATAAATTCCCCATTGTTCGGTACCATTACCTGTGTACAATTCAAACAAATTGTAACATGTTGATTTACTTGGTTCTTCAGTTGCTAAGACCCAGTCATTAAGTATGTGCAGTTTACCATCACAAAATTTTGCATAAAGATCAGAGTATTGACCACTGGCTGGAATCCAACCATCCCACTCACCACTTGAAAAGTTACCATCTATTTCAATAACGTTATTACATTTTTGAGTTTTACCTATACGACCATCTATATCATATTCGATACTGTCACCATAAGAGTTGCCCCTTATAATGTTTGGTTCAACTTCCAATCCTTCAATACCCTGTGGAGTAATATATCTTTTGTACTGAAATATGCTTGTTCCTTTGTTATCAAGAACCGCCGTATAAAAATTTGGTTCTCGTACCAAACCCCAACCTTTTCTTCCATTATCATCACAAATAGTGAAAGTTGATGGACCTTCAGCTGGACGATAGGGATCATCTTGTACGGGCATATAGAATACACCGGTTTCTGCTTTAATCGCAAATTCATAGATAGTATGCGGAGTAGTATCATTTGGTGAAGGTGAAAATCCATAACCACCACCAAGCACATAGTTTGTATCTCGAGTTACATCAATACTATTGCGCAGAACTATAATACCTTTTACTATACTATGAAAAACTCTGATTTCCCATTTTTCCCGACCATCACCTGTTGAAAATTTAAATAAGTTGTAACACGAATTACTATCATAGTTTGAATTACCTAAAACCCAGTCATTAAGCAAGTAAAGTATACCAGATTGTTGGCAATAATCTAAATATAGGTACGAAAATCTACCTTTTAAAGGAATAATGTCACTCCATTCATTTTTTTTATTATATACATCACCAGTAAATGCACCATCTTGTTTATGCAACTTATCACAATCCTGATTAGGAACATTATTCCATCCCCCTGAAGGGTTTTCTACTTTTTGTCCAGGAATTCTTACTAAAGGAATTTCACTATAGTCTGGTTTTTTACTACCATATTGTTTCTGTGGATCCGGCTCATCTGATAATGGTACACTATCATGGATTATTAAATCAATAATATTGATTGTAGCCTCAGTCCATCTTCCATCCTCGACACACACCTTTACCGTATGCATACCTTTCGAAAATGTTGGTGGAACAATGAAAGAAACTTTTGATTGATTATATTCAGATATAGTAACAGGAATATCATCAATAAACACATAAAAGCGACGCGGAGGATTGGCTGAAAAATTATTCTCTAAGACCAAAGGCACAATATGCAAAAGATTATTTACCTCAACATTATAAGGGATTGCTTTTGACTCAATACGTTGTGATGACAATGTCAAGCACTGTGAACGTAATGTGATTATGGTTAAACTTTGTAAAAGTAGATATACAATTAAATATTTCATAGTTAATAACTAATATGTTGATGAGCAATTACTTTATAAAAATAAAAGATTGTGATGATGACAATCCATTGACTTTTACAATTACATTATAGTATCCAGGTATAATCCTTTTAGTATCTATCTTATAACTATGTTCTCCTATATCATTGTAACCCTCATAAACCAGGGTAGATGACTTACCTGTATTATCATATAAAATTATACTTGCTTGACCTGGGTAAGGTAATGTATAACGAATATATGCCATATCCTGCACAGGATTAGGCTCTATTGTTATCCCAAATGGATTATTAGAAACTATTGATTTATGCGTATCAGGCAGTGATGTTATGGTGCCTGTTGAACAATTATACTCCACTTTTCTTGTTTTTACAGTATCATTAGAAAGGTAAACAATGTTTACTATTTGTTTTTCGCCTTTCTTAGGATCACATGGTGGAATACTAAAATATATCGTACAACATTCTTCAGCTAAAATCTCTTTTCCTAACTCACTATAAATAGAATCTAGTTCTTGAGAATCATTAATCTCAAACATTTGACCACGATATGCAACTCGGGCAAATGTATGCATATTTTCTTTTGCGATTATTTCTTCATCATCATTTCCCAGATTAAGAGCTATTAAATACACGCGAACATCTGAGTTCTTTAATGTCTCTATTACAGGTCTATTTTCATACGGTGGAATATTATTAATTCCATCCGTCAAAACAATAACGGCTTTTTGACTGTTAGGATTAAGTTTGGTCTTCTCTACAGATTGAATGAGTGCTTGATGGAATGCCGTAATTGAGCGTGGTTCGATTTTATTTAACGCTTGAACTACTAGATTAGTATCATTAGTCCAATCTTGATTTAATTCCACATCACTGTCGAAAGACATTAAGAATGATTCATCTTTTGAACCTAACTTTGATAAAAATCTTTGTACGGCTCGTTTTGTTATTATCATTTTTGATTCACCGTTTATTGTATCAGCCATACTTCCAGAGCGGTCAATTACAATACCTACACTTATAGGTTCAGACCTTATAGTATTTAAACAGACTATTGAGTCAGGACATATAAACTTATTGTTAACCACAATTCCAAGTTGTTCCCGATCCCTAAAAATATTTCTGTATCCATTAACGTATTGAGTATCCTGTTTTAAAATAGAAGCATCTAATTTTATACCGACAACCTTTCCATTATTTACTATAGGTGATACACTACAGATATTAATATCATCATCTATAATTTCTTCAATTACTACCGTCAGTTCACCACAATTATCTTCATAACGGGGAGTTGCCCGTTTTAAAACTAAGTTATATGTTGAATCCAAGATTTTCAACCTAAATTCTTCCCCTGTCCCAGCTCTTTCAATTTGATAACGATGAGTTTTCATATCTAAAGGAAAAGCTGATAGTGGTTCATCATCTACTCTAAATCCGAGGTATTTTCTAAAGCTTAAGGATAACAAGGGTTCTAATCCTAACTGCTTTGGTGGGAACTCATAAGATGTCTGATCTCCTACCCAATGAGGTATTTCAACGAAAGGCTGTCCCAATATTGTTTTTGGTGGGAATCGAAAGTTATCTATTTCTTCTTGTGGAACATCATATACCCAAACAGCATCAACTCCGTGACAATCACTAAAACCAGTCCATTGGCTATAAGTACCCTGTACAGTAATTCGGTATTTCTTTGACGTATCCGTTTTAGGAGATAATATGGTTTGTCCTGAATTAGCCTTCAGAACTGCTCGAAATGGGAACTGAGCTTGTAGATTATTTCTGGTACCTGACAACACCAATACATACATACATACATACATACATACATATTTTGGATAAACATACTGAATTAATTTCTTAGACATACATTGCCTCACTACAAAAAATGATTGATTTAATTAGATTTACATTATTTACTACAAGCAACTTACTCTACGCTACCTCTAATCACAGGAAATCGTTTATCATGTAAGTTTTGCAATATATGAACTTTATCTGGATTCTCAAAATTTTTATTTATTCCTTTATCACCTTTTTTCATAGACGAATTTTTCTTCATGGAACGTGCCGTCTTTTTTCTTCATACGTACATACAATATTAATTGTTTATCATGAATTTCCATTGTTAATCCATTAAAATAAAAGATATTGTTTTGACGGACAAGAAATGGGAATGTAATACACTTGTCTTTTTCCTCCCAGCCGATAAATTCGGACGTAAAATGTTTTACTTTGAGATAAATTTGCCCTTCTTTTTCCGATAGTTCCATAATTTCATAAAAAATATTTTTCCCTTTTTTCATTAAACGGAATGTGCCTATCATTGCTCCGGCTTGCGGGGGCGACCATTGCTCTTCGATTGTTCCGCCCAAACCATTGCCCTGCCATAATCCCGCAAGAAAGGTAAACTCTTCAAGAGAAATGGAAGAAGGTACCGTATCGCCTATTATGGTGTGTTCCGTAAGAAATTGCTGCCCCATTGTACTCATTGTTGTTATCCCCCAAAGAAGTAAAGAAAGTGAAATCCACGACACGACATTCATCACAAAGTTTTCAATGAATTGTACAAAAATTTTGCCACAAACTTAACAATTCGTAAAATTGCAACCAAATTGTAAAATTTTTTCTTGTACAACTATGAAAAATGAAGTAGGCAGAAGACATAAATTTGTGCGCGAAACAGTTCTTTCCATGACCGTTGCAGATTATGCGGACTCGCAGTCCACCACAGCAGCAGCAGTATATGCTTGGGAAGCCGGCAGACGCTCCGTGCCCCATTCCGTTATTGAATCATTGGCTACAACCCACGGTATTTCAGCAACTTGGATGCTCACAGGTCAGGGCGACGTTTTGTCTGACAGAACTCAGCCCAAAGTCAAAAACAAATTGGATACTGTCGGTGAATTGCGTTTTCACCTTGACGCCATGCAGGCATTGCTCAACCGTTTAGACCAAGAACAAGAGCCACAAACGGAAAATCAACCCAATAATGTCTATTATCTGCCAATGCTCTCTTCGCGCGTGAGTGCCGGTGTGCCCGTGGGTGTGGAAGATGCCTTTGAGCAAGTAGATCTTATGGAAAAGCTTGTAGAACATAAGGGTAGTATGTGTGTACTTACCGTTGTTGGTGATTCGATGAAAGATGCCGGTATTTGCGATGGTGATATGCTGATTGTGGACACCCAAGCCGAGCCAAAACATGGGCATATCGTCATTGCCAAGGTCTATGGTGAATTGACGGTGAAACGACTTCTCATCCAAGGCAAAAAGAAAGTATTGCAAGCCGAAAATCCTCTTTTCGCCAATATTGATATTACTCCCCACACCGATATTGAGTTTATTGCTGTGGTGAAACATTGTATAAAAAAATTATGAGCCGCCATAACTCGTTCATATCTTCGGTGTGCAACACTTTTCCATAAAGTGTGTTATTTTTTGTATTACCGCATACTCTTACTATGAACGAGGTTTTCTATGATGACATATATACGTATTCTTCTCATCAGCACGGTTATTGCAGCGCAAGCACTTACTCTGAATGCACAAACACTTTCCGTAACGCTGAAAAGTACAGCATCGTATCCGCAGCTTTCTGCGGATTTCTTTTTACTTGATAAAGATGGTTTACCATTAAATCCTGTCTCCAAAGATGATTTGAGAATAACCGAAGGCGGGACGCAACGCACTATTGTGTCCCTTACTTGTCCGCCCACCAATACACCTTTACCTGTATCTGTTGTGCTTACCTTCGATGCTTCGCTCTCAATGGAATTTTATGGAGGCAGCCGTTTTGGTACAGGGGATAATAATTTAACAATTGCGCAAAAAGCAGGTAAAGCATTTGTCCAAGCATTTCAAATGCCGCCATCAGAATGTGCCATTACCTCATTTAATTCTCGTGCATACCTTAATACTGATTATAGCACTGATAAAGCCCGGCTTTCCCAAACTATTGATGCACTTGTGTTAGATAATCAAACCCGTTATACTCCGGCATTTTTAGATGCCCGATCGGGTGCTATACCGATTGCAGTGCGAGGGCAGCATAACCAAAAAGCAATTATTTTTCTTACTGATGGAATTAACTTTGATTTTTTTGATCCGCAAAATGTTATTAATGCAGCAAATAATGCGGGAATAAAGATTTTTTGTATCGGTTTACGGCTTCCTCTTAGTACAGAATTACGTTTTATTACAGAGCAAACAGGCGGTGAAGGGTTTTCTAATGTAACCACAACAGCACAAGCCGAAGCCATTTATCGTCGAATTGTTCAAAAAATACAAGGATATGCACCATGTGAACTTATATGGGAAACATCAGGGTGCGAACAACAAAAAACCGCAATTATTGAACATATTCCCACAGGTCTCAAAGATACAGTTCGCTATACAATTAACCCCTCGCAATTAGCACAATGGAATATTTCACCGTTAGGAACACATTTCGGCATAATTAATAATCCCGCAACGAAAGATACAACCGTTTATCTTAAAGCACAAAATAATGCCATTACTCTCGAAAAACTCACGATAAATAATCCATTTTCGATTATCAGTCCCACAGTATTTCCAATCACAATTCCCGCAAATGACAGTATTCCCATTATTATACGATTTATTCCTACCGACACCAAATATGCGTATGCAGAATTAATTCCTGAAGGAACGGGATGTAATCAAGCAATAGGATATTTTTCCGGAGGTTCCGCAGCACAACCACCCACGCCACCTACATTGCAAGTTATTCATCCCAATGGATTTGAAAAATTTCTGTGGAAAACAGATACGGTCATCCGTTGGCGCGGCGTTTTACCGCAAGATACTGTCACCTTAGAATATAGCATAGACAATGGAACAACATGGACTCTTATTTCCGATAAAGCTACGGGATTAGAGCATCCGTGGACTGTACCTGCAACGCCAAGTAAACAATGTATTATGCGTGTCACACAGCAAGTAAGAAACGAATATATTCCTTATGCTTCAATTCGATTAACTTCAGGTATTAAAGATATTCTGTTTTCACCGGATAATACAAAACTTTATATTCTCACGGAAGATAGCGTCGTTCGTCAGCATAATACCAATAATGGTTCGAATAATTATGCCATCAATAATGCTAATGCGCTTTTTATAGGACTAAACGGTGACGGTTCTCATCTTGCTTATACGACCTCGCCGGATAATAACATAAAACTATATTCCAATATGGGTATTTACATAGCCAATCTTGGTTTACAATCTACAAATGCACAGCGTCCCGTCTTTATCGGCAGAGATACCATTATTTTCGGTGCCAATGGTTCTTTATCGGGCATTGTCAATTTTACCACAGGCAGCACGGGATTTATACGTACTATTAATGAACCGGGAATTATTGAATGGAATGATGTAGCAGAAACAAAAGCACGGTATTTAGCTGTCAATCCCTCACAAAAAGTGGTTACCATCTATAATATGCGTAGGAATAATGTATTTGCTGACAGTATCCGAATTATGCAGCAAAATACTCCCGTACGCGGCGCAATTGCCAAAGATGCTTCAAGTGTGCTTGTGACCGATAATATAGGAAACGCATATTTTACCTCTTTGACAAATAGACAAACAATAATACTGTCACAAAAAAATATGTTTTCTACGGGATATGATCCACAAGGAACATTTATGATTACTGGCGGATTACAACAGCAACGCATAGTGAATGGACAATCACAAAATTATGCCGAAGCCGTATTATATTCCCCAACAGGAGGTATTATTGGTATATTAGATACCCACACGCATACAATTTCATCGGTTATTGTCAGTAAAGATGGAACAATAGCAACAGGCGGAAAAGACAGTATTGTCTATTTATGGAAAATACAAATGCCTCAATCAGATATTTCGGATAATCTTTGGGAAATTGTTGCTCCTCAACTTACGGTCAATTCAATATTCATGGATTCTGTTATTATCAATATTGGAAGTCGAGACTCACTCGTAGAAAATGCCATCACAAATACAGGCGAGGTGGCAGTACGCATATCTTCGGTGACAATTACGGGTACAAATAATCAAGAATTCAGTAGAACAATTATATCACCCTCTTTACTTTTACAGCCGAATGAGTCGCTGGCATTAGAATGTAATTTTTCACCCACGGCTATTGGTAAGCGTGAAGCGATTATTACCGTAGAAACACAAGATAATTATACGGCACAGGGAATAATCAGCGGCGAAGGTATTTCGCTTTTATTAGAAAATCATCCTCCTATTGATTTCGGTAAACGTTTTCTTGGGGATACTAAAGACACCATTATTACCGCTGTCATTCGTAATATTGGTACTATTGCCGTAAATTTTGCTGCACCGCGTTTCTTAGCACTTAATCCTAATAATATACCTTTTTCTTTCATTCAATCACCGGAAAAATTTACCCTCAAAAACCAAGATTCCATTGAAGTAAAAATACGATTTTCTCCTACCAAATTAGGGCAATTTACTGCATTATTGGAATATGGTTTTGATAAAACAGGCAGCCCCATACGAATACCCGTATTTGGGGAAGGAATATGCAGTAATGGAGCCGATTCATTAATTGTCACATCCAATGCACAATCGGTTGCTCCGGGCGATACTCTCACTGTTGCGCTACGTTTGCATTATCCGCCGAATGCAATACAAAGTGCTACACGCCCCTATCGTATGACCATAGATTATGATACAACAGTGTTACGACGCATTACGCCGGATGCAGATCAATTCGATACACGATTGCAATCAAGCGATACCGTCCAATATATGCGTTTTCTTGTCATGCTCGGAAAAAGTGATACTGCCTCTGTCAGGGTTTCTTCCTTTGATTGGGGCGAATATTGCACTAATGCTCCGGCAATAATTCAAGGAACTGTTCCTGTAGAAATTTGTTATGCAGGCGGGAAACGTTTATTTAACCCCGATGGAAAACTTATAACCGGCATTTCACCGAATCCGCCGAATGAACGAAGTATTATTCATTTTTCTACAAATGAAACAGGGATTACGCATATTACAATTACATCGTTAATTGGTGAACATGTGGCAACAATATTACAGGAATATATTCATGCGGGTGAATATTCACTTCCTTTACCTTTAGATACACTCACAACTGGAATATATTTTATGACAATTACAACACCGACACAACAGCAATCATTATTGTTTTCGGTACAGTAAAAACAATAGAGTAACCAAATATTACAGCTTTTATAATATTTTTTGTAAAAAATGTATTCGTGAATTAATTATTTCTAAAAGTATAGGACGTGTTATACGAGCGTCAAGAAGAATATCGTTGGGGATTTCCTCTATAGTTTCCTCAAATAATGCCAAAGAATGGAACACAGGTCTGTACACGAGTTCCGTCAATAGAGGTGATGATACAAGAATATGATTGCGAAAAATTGTATTCGTTCCTGTCGAAATATTTTGGAATAACCCCAAGGCACCATGATCAATAATCCAGAATGTAGAGTGCTTATCTTTTACGATATTACAGGCACTTATTGTTCTATCAACATTGATAAAGAAAAGGTCAATAGTGAATAATTGTTCTAAGAGTTCATAACTGATAGTGGCAAATTCTTGGGCATGAATTTGTACCGCTTCCTCAATCGGAATAATTCCTAAATTCCATCCATAGCTTTTTTGCACAATATCATCAAATTCATCCGTTCCGAATGTCCAAGGGAAATTTTGGGGTATTTCAATCCAATGCACATCAGGAACTTGCCAACCGATGCGTGATGCCACCCGATTCGCAATGAACTCTGCAATAAGACTGAGAGGACCATTCCCGGCACCCCTCATTTTAAGAACATAGTTTTCAAAGTTCTCCGTTTCGATAAGAACAGGAAAAGAACTTCCTATATATTGCTTTACAAACCTTTGTAACTTCATAAAAATAAGAAGATAAAAAAACAAGTCTATATTTGACGCTCTTTTCCTAAGTAAAATAACCAACACGAGCTAAATATAAATTATTTATTGCTTCTTATTTTCTATGAGGGTAAAAAAAGTACGAAGTGGCTTGCTCATAGTATTCTACGGCTTTTTTATGCGAAAAAGTTCAACAATATTGTGATTGTGAAGTATTTCCTCACCCGATGATACTCGCCTTTTTCTCATTATTTCTACTTTACAAAAAAGGACATTTGGTGCAAAGTAAAAATTTCGGATTGTTGTACTCACCTTATTGCTGTAATACTGTATTGCCCGAACATGCACCGTTGAAAAATTACCGGCTGACGTTGAAATCGGATACTCTATTTCTTGAATCATAGATGTATCTGATTCTCCTCTATCTTGAGGAGATCCTTTTGTTAAGGGTGCGATAAGAAGTCTGCGTGTAGAATTGACTCCGCTTTTATATTTGGTATATGCTATGGCATTTTCATTAAAGACATAGTATAATGTATCCGCCGACGTCGAAGATATATTGCGTTCTTCCACTTGCAAACAAGAGCCAAGATTAGGATGAGGATAAGCACGATTAAGAATTGTTGTAACAGTAGTATCTTCAAATATCTTCACAGTTTTGTCATTTGTATCTGTGAGGATTGTCCTTTCCTTATAGAAATATTGCGTACCGACAGGTCCGTCATATAAATAATCCGCAACAGAACGTGAAGCAGTATTCGTATTGGTCGGGGCATCATCATTGCTGCAACCAAGAAATAAAATAATGGTTAGAGTTAAAAAGATGTGTTTCATAGGATTCTACTTATGGTTTTTTTATACGAAATAGTTCTATACTATACTCTTCCAATTGCTTTTTTCCTGTTAATGTACTTTGTTCAATAAAACGTTGAATCTTACACACCAAGACTTTCGGAGTAAAATAGAAATTTGCTGTATATTTTTCATTATTATTTTCTCTATATTCTTCTGCAAGTACATGAACTGTTGAAAAATTACCCGCAGGAGTCGTCATGGGTACATCAAGTGCATGAATTTTTGCATTATTGTTATCATCTACATTTTGTATAGTTCCTTTTTCTATGGGTCCTATAAGTATTCTATCCATACCAGGACTGCGATCCATATAGACAATCTCATTATTACTTAGTGAATAATATGCAGTATCAAGATAGTCATGAAATTTTCTATATACAGTCACTTGCATACAATTGCCAAGTATCGGGTGATTATATGCACGATTGAGAATAGTCCACACTATGGTGTCACGACCTAGTATTCCCGTCCTGCCATTGGTATCGGTTCTAATTCCAACTTGACTATACCAATATTCCGTACCGACAGGTCCATCAAGCATATAATCCGCTATAGAACGTGAAGCAGTATTCGTATTGGTCGGGGCATCATCGCTGCCGCAACCAAGTAAAAAGATAATAGCAAATATCAAAAAGATGTGTTTCATAGTATTTTATCCTTTGTGAGATTTATCAATAATACTTTAATTTGTTCGTATCAATAAAAAAAATATGGGAAATTTAAGGAGTTTGTACTTTTACAAGTTCCGAAGTCACTTTTTCTAATTCTTTTGCGCCTTTCCAATTGATTCTATCATATAATTCCTCCATTTTGGGCATAAATACACCCGGTGAAAAATATTTATTTTCTATTACTTTTGTTTTAGCATACGATATCTCAGTTCGCACATGAACTGTTGAAAAATTACCCACAGGAGTTGTAATGGGTACATCAAGAGCATAAATTTTTGACATACCTACGCCACCTTCACCTAATTCCCCTATATCCTGCAAGCTTCCTTGTTCGATTGGTCCATTAAATAGTTTTTGAATAGTCTCAGTATTGCTGATAGCTACAATAGTATTATTGCTCATTCCAAAATAAACAGTATCAATAAAACCGGCAACAGATGGGGAAAATTGATACCCGGTTAGGAGACATTTTCCAAGAATAGGATGATTATATGCACGATGAAGAATCGTAAGAACTATTGTATCGCGATGCAACAGTTGAGTTTTACCCTCAGCATCGGTGAGCGTACGCTCTTGACTCATCCAATATTGCGTACCGACAGGTCCATCAAGCATATAATTCGCTATAGAACGTGAAGCAGTATTCGTATTGGTCGGGGCATCATCGCTGCCGCAACCAAGTAAAAAGATAATAGCAAATATCAAAAAGATGTGTTTCATAGTATATTCCCTTATCATATTGAACCCTTCCAAACCAAAGAAGTTGAGTGTTTCTATATTGACAACAACTTACACTTACAAAACAACTTCCGAACATGATTTTAACAAAATTACAACAAAACCACTGAGTAACAATATAATCTGAAATTTTTAACGAAACACGTATCGTCTTCCACTCTCAATATTCTTCCCTCCATCATCGCATCTTCTTTGCTCCGAGATAGAGATGGTATTCCTTTTATTGTTATTCTGCTAAGTTTGACTTTTATCAATTTACCGAGAATAATAAGGTTTAAGAATATCCATTATGATATCTACGGACTTTCCTGCACTATAATCATCGATATTCACACATCCTAACACTTCTCCTTTATTATCAAGAACTATATATTTACACCCGAAATATGATGCTTGATACTCATTCCACGATTGTTTTGCTCCATTTATGTAATAATCATAGTCGGGATTATCTTTCTTGAATTTTTCAAATTCCACTTTACGAGAACAATTGACAAAAGACACATATAATAAAGTGCTGTCTATATTACTTTTTTTTGCCTTTGCTTTAAGGGAATTGAATATGAGCTTGCACTTTACACATTCACCCAATGAATTCAACTCAACTATGGCAAATCGTTTTTTCCCTTTGAATTGCAATAATAAGTCTTCATTTTTTTCACCGGCTGACACCGTGAGTACAAAGACGGTCATTAGTACTAATGAGGCAATAATTTTGATGTGTCTATTTTTCATGATTATGCTTATTGTAGTGGATAAAAGCTCATAACCCACCCTTCTTCATCGGTGGCGACAGTACTTATTGCAGAATGAGAATGTGGGTCATACCCCACTAGAGTTTCTCGTTTTTGAGGATTATTCTCAAGGCGATATGAGGAAATCAATTGACCAAGTGAATTATATTCCTGTGCAACATATTGGTATGTGTCACGATTGATAACTTCAAACATAAGGACAATAATATTGCCACTGTTTTTTGAAGGTAATACATTTGTCATAGTAATATAGCCACCTTTTTCAGAGATAATGCTATTTCTATTTTTAGGAGGTATGAGCGCTTTTTGGACTTCTGCCACTCTGCGAACATTGACAAGGGGGAAACTACGAATGGCATTATTATCAGTAAACACAAAAATACTGTCAATATAAGGATGAACTACATACTCATTCTCTCCGGCAACACACAGATAACTTTCTCCATTTTCGCTATAATACTTGCTTTTATAATCATGCAGCTTCGTTTTTTTTGTTTCGACTAATTCACCCGATTGATCTATCTTGCAAAACACGGGGATTTCATTAATTATATTTACATCTTCATAGAGCTTGTATGTTACAAGTTGATAATTATACCAGTATTCATTCTTCTTTCTATCAGAAAAGCAAAATGTCCATAATGGCTGATTTACCACTATCGTGAATAGTGTATCAAATTTAGTTGGTAAAATCCATGTTACTGTCTTTCTTTGATTATATATATTGTAGCGCAGTATTCCATTGAAATTTTTTGTTATGAGATTATTAATATTATCCAAACGTTTTTTGTCTGCTACGGCAATGGAAATCATTACACCAATATGAAGTATGGAATCATTTTCAAACAGGATATTTGTATATTTCTGTTTAAATGATTTTGCGCGATCTTCTTTTGAAACAGGTAGTATGGTATCATTACCGAAAATAACATTTTTTTTGCCCAAGATAAATGGTTTAACAAAAGATGGGCGTTTTTCTCTAAATTTCTCAATATACTCTTTAGGCAAATTGTATGGCAGTTGATTAGAAAAATAATGCAGATATGAGTTATACCTATCTAAATTTTTATTATAATGTACTTCAAAAGAGTCTAATAAATCATCATCATATCGAAATTTTGCAATACTTTTCCCATAAGCATTAAAAACTATACAATGATGTTCATCATGCGTTAATGCAATAAATTTTCTTGAGGGCGATGCTACACATTTCCTTACTGAACTAATCAAATCTGAGGAATCTTCTTGCAAAGTGATGCGATTCGTCTGTGCAAAAGCGATAGATGATACGAAGAAAAATAGTATGATATACATAATTATACATATAGGTTTATAGTTTGAGGAGTTAGGGATTGTAAATCTAACTCCTCAATCAGAAAATTAGTTATAATTTATTCAGCCGGAGCAAAATCACCATTACTTGAAGGTTCGGGAGGAAGATTTCCACCAGATACTTGATCATTAAACCAAACAAATCCACCTAAGTCCTGATAGCACATACCACCTCTTTAATAGGTACTTCTATCAAATGACGCTTCCCGAACAGGTAATACATATCCTTGTTTAACAGATGCAATATACGAAGTTCTGTGTAAAATACGACTAATTTTACTCTAATGAAATCAATGTACTACCAGTCTTGTACTATACCAATACTCATTGAAAAACGTTGCTGAACTCTTTCTGTTTGAAGCGGGTTATATATCGCCGAATATTGAAGTATTATTCCGAACATTTTCCAAACCTTACTACGGAGTTCATGCTCAATCATCACATTCCAATGAACTGGTATTGTCATTGAACGACGAATGGACGAACGAGATAGAAAGGTAATAGTGCTATCTAAGTATAATTGGCTATCGAAAAGAAAGTCAAAACCAGCTGTTTGTTTAAAACCTTCTTTGATAAATCGTGTTGAAGGATTGTCTGTTTGTTCACGATGCGCATCTGCGCGGATTTGTTGTAAATTTATGCCGCCACGTAATGTAATGAATGATTGAGAAAATCGAATATCTTGAGCTAACCCTATTGTTTGTTGTGATACTACAGGATCCCATAGTTTCATAGTTCTTAATCGTTGTGTTTGTGTTAACCGATATGACTCCGTCGGTTGAGTACGTAATGTAGCAGATATAAAAGGATCAACTTTCCATCCAAGTAAAAAAGTTATTGCTGACTCGCCTAAAAAGTCATTATCTGTTGATTTAATATATCCTTCAGGAAACAATTCTGAGCGTTCCTGTTGCGCCCCAATATTGATACGTATGTGAGAAGTAAACTTTATTGTTTTGGGTAACTCATATAATAATCGAAGTGTAGTCCCAATTTTAAAATCAAAAGAATTCTTTTCTCCTTCTTTAAGATCATATACTGAAGATTGAGCAAACGTCAGGTTCGTATTTAGATTTTGAATAATGGACTTGTCCTCAGTTTGAGACAAAGAAATATCTGCTTTCAGAAATACAAACAGTAGTATAAGCAACCTTAATTCCACAATTTTATATGGATTTATTGTATTAACTTGAAATGGGAAGAGTATTTTTATAAAGAAACACGTACTAATTGCCAACGCTTTGTTGGATGCTTAGCAAGTAATGTAAGTGATTTTTCATGATTATGAATCAACTTTAACTGAGTGTATTTCGATAGCCGAGAAGTAGTAATTTTGTATTCATAGACTTCGTCTTTTGATAATGAATATTTTTGCAACCATAGTTCACCATTCTCAAGTAGTAAAATCGCATGAAAAATATTATTGTGTATATAGCCATCAAATGAGGTTATCTTATCTTCATGTTTTTTCCATATACCATAAGGAGGTATGGCTTTATAATCATAATCTCCAGATTGCAATGGATTGGCGTGAAAAAACCAGCGCAATCTTCGGTTTACGCATATAAATCCTTGATTTTCATCAGGGTATAGGTTGATATCCTCTTCGTTTATATCATCGTTAAATAAAACTTTTGAATTTGTAGATACTTTCAAACTTGAATCACTAATATTATATGTCGCAAATATTGGTTTGTTGTCAATGGTGATATTTGCTTTGTCAGATTCTGTGTTTGCGAATACTCGAGTAATGAATTTTCCATTTGATAAAACTTTTATTGGGGGAAATATTTTATAAGATTCATTTCTTAGAAGTGTGACTGTCTGAGGAATTCTATTTTCTGAAAAAGAGACTAGTCCGTAATCAACAAGAAACATTATTCGTTTTCTATTTTCTTTAAATACCCTATTGTATCCGGTATGAAGACGACAGAACATACTTAGTTTCTCATTAAGAGTATGGATGCTATTAATAATTGTAAGTGGTGACGTTTCTTGAAACATCTTAAAATAATTTGTTGTATCTACGCTACCATCAGGCCATGTGTGGCGATTGAGTTGATCACTATCAAACCAGTATTCAAGAGTATTTTCTAGTTTGTAATATCGAGAAATAACTCCTTGATTCAGGTCAATTTTAAATACAGAGTTTTGGATACCATCAAGAATAAAGGCAGTATTGTCGCTCTCATTTGTTTTACTTATTGAAGTCATTTGTATCAAAGGATGTATCTCTTCGATGTTTTTTACTGAAGCGACTTTTGGAAGTACAGTTTTCTCAAGTGAAGGAGATTTTTGAAGTATTTTTACTTTTTTGAGATAATATTTTAGCGTATCAATCGGTGGTAAATTATGAGTAATATCTTGTTGTTCAAAAAGTATAGTTCCATCAGGTGAAACTAAATAAAACGTTGGATACACTGTCAATGAAAACCCTCTGTCAATGTCACGTTCTATAGCGCGAACTATTTCTGTTGCTTTTGGGAATATGTCGTGATATGCTATGAGTTCTTTTTTATCAGCATTGGTAATAACTGAAATTCGATTCACCTGAGGCATTTCTTTAATGAGAGCGGACATTAGTGTGTTAAAACCACCTAAACTACAAAAAGAACAAGAGGTAACTCTTGTAATAAAAATCGCGGAGACCTGATTCTTATTGATTTTAGTACTAAACTTCGACCACTCATTAAGTAATTTTTTCACTGTCTTAGTGTCTGATGCTATTGCATGCGAAACAAAAATAGTTGTTACAGCTACCGCGAGTATTATAGTTTTTATGAGTATTAACATTTGAAAGATGTATTTTAGTATGAAGGTAAAGAAAGCTCCAAGTGTAATTACACTTGGAGCTTATTTATTCACTGACAAACAGAAGATTTCCAGGTATTGTAATCTGTAAATTCTTGTGTGTTTTGATTAACTTCTACGTTTGCATGTGAACCGGAAAATGATGTAACATTGGCAGGATAATAGCCCAGTCCCACATTGGGGTTGCTCGCATCAGTATGTAAGAAAATATGAGTTGAAGTTACAGGGTTTTGACCAATTTGAAATGATCCTACCTGTTTTCGTTTTGCCGGTCCATTAGGCTCAGTTAACTCAATATTATCACCACAGCCAATTGTGTAGCAGGTAGCAGCGGGACCGGGGCAGCTGATTTCCCATTTTGTTTCCGTTGTGAGCTTTACTTTCTTGTAAACAACTTTTTTTGAAGATTTTTTTGCAAATACTGAAGTATTCGAAAAAAGAATAATAGCGCATAGCATAAAGATTACACTATTGATAGAAGGTTTCATTGTTTTTTCCTTAGTTTTTAATTAGAAATTTTATTTACGTTTGTCTGCTATATGAATCAAAAATTAAATATTGAAACATATAGCTATATGTACAAATACCTGATTCTGTAACCAATTCGTTTGAACCCGACTTCATAATACAACAAACAGTGTGGGTTCATGACGACTGATTATGATATTATTTAGCCAACGAATTATGTACATTGCAAAATTACATGAACTTAGGTACATACGCAAGACCCAAAATCAGAGGTCATTTTTAGAAGACATTTTCAACACTACATGTAGTGTAAACGGTCATAGGTATCTATCGTAGTCCAAAGATTATTCATCCATTCGTTCATGTAATGTTCTGGATTAGGAGAAGATAATAGTAGCTTTTTCGCTTTGCATACAGAAATTCTGATACGTCTACTGAATGCTCTTTTTAGAGTCTTGCCGCATCCGAAGCCACATGAATGAGCAAGCAATTCTACATTACTAGTTGTAATGCATAAGTGCAAAACACTTTTTAGACGTACCGTTTCAATTACTTTTGCTGGTGCCATTCCATACTTTTTGTACATAAGTTCTCTAAGATATGAATCGGATATATCTGACATTCTGAGTAATGCATTAACGTCAAACTGCTGACTATGGGCATTCTTTTGCATGATTTCTAAGAGATCGGGTATTTTTGTACGCGTCATAAATCACCATGAATATTAGGCTAATCATTTAACAGTTCCGTGGATTGTTGTATCCGAAGATTAAAAGCAAGTACGTAATAAACATATCACACGGTTTCTACTATGTAAAGCGTAAAAAATGGACAAAAAGGGACATTAATAAAACATTGATTTTTACTCACTGTTATTTGTTCCACAATGAAAATTCCTCTATCATATTGAAAAATTGAAGTTTATCTATTTTTGGCATATTTTTTTATGGGGGGGGATGTCCAACAATCTACGCAACCGTATCAGTATTCTTTGTACTTGCTTTTTGATACTTGCCTCGCTCTTGCCTTCCAGCAAACTCAGTTCTTCATAGCTATAACCCTCAATATAATATCTGTACAATAAAGAAGCTTGTTGAAAAGGCAGCAAGTTCAATGCTTCTTCGATATGTGGGAGCAAATCATGAGATGCAATATGCTGACCTGCATTGTACTCTTCTTCCATTGGGTCATAATGCTCTAAAACCGGAGAAGACTGTCGGCGACGGAGAAAATCTATGGCACGATGTTTTGCGGAAGTCATTATCCATGCTTCACCAAAGTTATTCTTACTATCCGAACGCCCCATACAATGGTGCCATTCGATAAATAACTCAATAATGATTGTCTCCAAATCCTCATTGGATAATTGAGGATGTCTATGTCGAAGACTCTCGGCGATTTTTTTACGTAGTGTATATGGTGTCATCATCGTATATATGGTACTGATGAATTTGCGGGCATATATTACGGCAGGCAATATATATCCCTTGTGTAACAGATGCAATATACGAAGTTTTGTGTAAAATACGACTAATCTTTATTTTGATTAGTTTGGTACGAAGTTATATAAAGGTCTTCATTCTCTGATTCTATACAATAAATAATACCTTTGTGGTACCGAAAAGGCTTGGCATCATTCGGTAAAGCTATATCATTCAGAGTACTTGCAGGGAAATGTACAAAATAACGTACATACCGATTATTGGACGAATTTATTGCGTTTTTTTGATAGACAACAGCTAATTTTCCGGTTGATTGATCAACTAATATTCCATCGGATTCCGCGATTTTCGTCACACTATCTTGAAGATTCATAAAAGACTGCACAGGAGAATCAACGTTTAACTGTGAGAAATAATCTTTCCATTTATAATTCCAATACTTTGGACTAAATGAGCACTTTATACTATAGAGCAATTCACCACGAGTATTATATATTCTTACTTTCTCAGAAAAATTTTCTAGTTCAATAATATTACCCGCAGTATCGGTAGCTGTTGCTTGATGATAAAATCTTGAAATCGGATATTGTATAACTATTTCGTCCAATGTTCCATACTTCTTTGCAATGCCATTTTCGATAACTCGAAAGGAAGGTGTCACATTCCAGGTTTGTGGGAAACCCTTTTCTTTATATCGCAGAGCAGATACATATATGCTATCATTAATCACGGTAATGGGAAAGAATGGATATGTATAATCATCTTGGTGCAGAACAGTTATCTCACTAAATTTTTTTGTTTCGGTGTTAAAGCTCATAAGTGTGGAGTGTCCACTCATATTAAGTATGCTAAACGGTATATTTTTACCATGAATATTACCATTACCCATTACGGGTACATTCGTACCGGAAAAAAGTGAAGAATAATCATCATCCATTGAAAAAGACTGTTCGACCTTTCCATTCATTTGTATAACATATAAATTATGTGAATTAAATTTCCAAAGATAGAGTTTATCGTCTTTTATTGAATATGTACATGTCACAATATGATCTTTTTTCAAAGGATAATTGTTAGAAGAGACAACAATTTTCTGTTTTATACTCGGTTGTATTGAAGACTTTAATGATGGAATTGTTGATTTTTGTAATACTACATTAATTTTTTCACTATCAAAGCTTGTTTTACCCGGAATACCTATATACTGAATAATACCATCTCGATTAGTCATCATCATCACCGGAAATTGTTTGATGCCATATAATTTTTGGTATGCACCTACAATATCATGCACTGCCATCTCTTTATCAATATTGTAAAGCTTGACTATGTTTTCATAACTTTGTTTAGATGATGCTCGTATAAAAAACACAACATTATATTTTGTATTCTTCTTTATGAGAGCGAGCACATTTTTTACAGATTGGACACATGTAAAGCAAGATATTTCATCAATAAAAAAGTATGAATGAACATCATGTTGCCTGTATCCATACACAACAATAGTATCATTTTCCTTTAGATTTGTGTAATACTGATCGGTTTCATGCGAAGAAAGGATTTGCACGATGATCAAAGCAAAAACACCAATAACAATGATATACTTCATAATGTTTTCTACAATATTGTACAAATATATTCAATAACAGCTTATTGCAAACATTAATGCTCAACACTTTGGAAAGCACAGTTCTTTACTATGCTCCTCAATAGATTGAATATTTGTGTCTTGAAATAGATTCCACAATATATTGCTTGATACAACTTCAACATTTCTAACAATATGGTTCTGTTCTATATTTCAACGTTTATCCTTTATCGAAGAATAGTACCATTAAGAGTTTACAAACTCAATTACCAACTCTACACTGATTTCATTGCCGTAATAACGCGAAAGACTATCAACAACAACTCCACCCATGTGATAATAAAAAAACTTTGCCGGATTGCTCTCAAGCACCACCACCATTGTTTTAGCATATCCTTGTTCATAAAGCCATTCAAATGAACTTTTCAACAAATATTTTCCTAATCCTTGTGAATGTATTTTCGGCTCTATATATAAGGAAAAGACTTCACCTGACTCAGGGTATTTTTCAAGACGGCTTTTCCCCGCACAAATAAAACCTACTATACGATTATCACCCCAGACAACACATGTATAGCACACATTGTTTAACTGCTTTTTCCAATAATTTACAAACTGTTCTTTGTTGAGTTTATCAAGATATTCAGACGGAAGTAAATGTTCGTAAGTGTTTAAAAAACAAGTTTTATGAAACTCTGCAAGTTTTCTTATATCTAAATATGTAGCTGATTTACATTCTATTTGCATCACAAAATAAAATTCAGGCATCCTAAGGATACCTGAATTAGAAAGTTCATAAAACACCAACGCCACTTACCCGGTTTCACAACTTATACTGAATAAAATTTACGTAATGCAAGTATATCTACATTTTCTTTAAGGACTGCATAGGCATGTGAATCAGGAGATAAGAGAATTCCTATCATGAGTTGATGCAAATCTACTCTCCCAAGTATAGACCCGGATTCTTGAGTTTTAAGAACAACTTTTTCTGCCTCATTACTTAACACAATGGATTGTGCCGGTACTTTATTATCCTCTACACTTAGTTCTGTAGATGTACCATATTCAGTTGCTTTTTCCATCGCTTTTGCTGCACATTCTTTATAGTTGGGTATTACATCTCGCAAAGACTCTACCGTAGAAGAGTTTTCAAATACATTTACTAATAAATGTGCTGATGTAATGCATTTGCTTTTCAAATGTGATGCCAAAGCAAAACTCTGTTGCATGATTGCTTTAAAATCATCTGAATATGACGATGCGGTTAATTGAACATTACTCATGAATCTGTCTCCTTAAAAATTATAATTAACGCAAAAAAATTAGAATATTTTGTAAGGTGTATCATGAACAGTTTCCTGACTCCATAGATGACCAGCCTCATCAACATACATAAGTCCAATAGGAATATCTGCACCAACTGATCCGTTGTAGCTAACACCCGATAAAGTATAACTAATTGTTAATTGTGAACCACTTGTATTTGTAGAAAAAGAGTAACTTGTTGAAGAGTTATTATTTACAGTGGGGATAGGAAATGTAGATATACTACCTCCCGTTAAAGAAAAAGTCAAGTTTGTTATTTGGGATGAATTATAGTTGGTAAAATTCCCATTAGATATTGCTGTGATTGATTTACCTTTACCCTTCAACTCTTCAGTATTAATTCTACTTTCAGATCTAGTGCCCGGTTCAATAGCTCCATTATCACTACAACTGATCATTGCCACCATCAATACTAATATAAAAGTACTTTTCATAGTTTACCTCAAAATAAGTAATAAAAAAAAACTTGCCCATGTCCTCTTCGATATCTTTAATGCTTTACTGTTTGCGAAGAGGCAGCAATGAGCGCAGCACAAATATATCACATGGTTTCTACTATGTAAATCGTAAAAAATGGGTAGAAAGGGACATTAACAAAACATTAATTTTTATTCACTATTCTTGAATGCAGTGTTATTATTATTCTATCTCCTTACAAAAGAACACGCTACCTAAACAAATCGTATAGACATAAAAAAAATCCCTTCACGACATGTAAAGGGATTTTCAGTAAATAGTATCAATATTTTTTTATGATAATGGCACTGTATAAGCATGAGTATTTTTCTTTAAAGCTCTGCGTACCCATGCGCCGTTTTCTTCTGCTGTGCGACGTACTGCCAAGCGTTCTGCATTGCAAGGACCATCGCCATTAATGACACGGAAAAATTCATCCCAATCAGGATCACCAATTATCCATTGTTTCGTTTCCGCATCTTGATGCAAATCAATGTCAGGAACAGTAAGACCCAATTCAAATATTTTCGGCAAATATTGTTTGAGGAAACTCTGACGCATATCATCATTAGAAGCCATTTTTACTTTCCATTTCATCAATATGGCACCATGCTCGGAAACAGTATCCGGCGGTCCGAAGAAGTGCATAATTGGTCTCCACCAACGATTAAGAGCTTCTTGCACCATCTCTCTTTGCAAAGGTGTGCCTGTGGCAAGTGTCACCACATTGTGATAGCCATAACGCAAATGGAATGATTCTTCTTGGCAAATACGCTCAAGCGCACGGCAATAAGGACCATAGGACCCTTTGGAATTAGCCACTTGATTAACAATTGCCGAAGCATCTATAAGCCAAGCAATGACGGCAGTGTCAGCCCATGTTTTGGCAGGATAATTAAAGACATTGGAGTATTTAGATTTCCCGATAAGCAAATCATTAATCATTGCCTCGCGAGATTTTCCGAGAGTTTCAGCAGCATTATAGAGAAGTTGGCAATGACCTGATTCATCTTGAACTTTAGCCATCAAAGCCATTTTACGTTTAAAACTTGGGGCGCGTGTAATCCACGTTCCCTCCGGCAATGCACCAATAATTTCAGAATGTGCATGTTGTTCTATCATGCGAATTAATTGGCGACGATATTCTTTGGGCATCCAGTCATGCGGCTCAATTTTTTCGCCACGCAGGATTTTTGCTTCGAATTCCGCAAGCCGTTCGGGGTCTTCACCCTCGAGAATATTCCGTTTCGGCTTGGAATCTGTCACTGATAAATTACCGTACATGAACGGCTCCTTTCATCTTCAATAGTGATAAAAAAATAAGTATCACCACACTCCGAGAACCAGCATCATCTTAGACTGTTGCTTCCAATGATGGATATTGAGGCGTTTCTTCGCCTATGTGATTAATAACGATTAGACGTTCATTTTCATTGTCTGCATCAAAAGATATATGAACAGTCCACCTAATATCGGGAATAAGATTACCGGCATTTTCTGACCATTCCACTAACTTAATAGTATCCTCAGAATACATACAATCCCTGAACCCTATTTCATCCAATTCCTCTTCGGATTTGATACGATAGAGATCAACATGATAAATCGTGATTTCATCATTTTCGGGGGTTTCACCCGTATATTGATTCATTACCGTAAATGTAGGGCTTGAAACTATTTCCTCAACATTAAAGTAATGGCTAATCCCTTTGATAAACTCAGTTTTTCCGGCACCCAAATCACCAAAAAACATTACGACATCTTGCGTGCGTAATCGTTCGGCAAATGCAGTGCCTAATCTAAAGGTTTCTTCTTCAGAATGAGATCGGTAACTCTCCGCTTCCATTCAGTGTCCGTTTTTGTGAAACAATATCTATTGTCCAAAGCGCAAATTTATGATTTTGTAGCCTATGTGCGAAAGAATTATACCCTTTGTTTGTCATAAGAAACAAAAATCCCGAATCTCGAAACCGACATTCGGGTCTTGTGCTTGGTGGACCCTACTGGATTCGAACCAGTGACCTCTACCGTGTCAAGGTAACGCTCTGAACCAACTGAGCTAAGGATCCCTACTGTTTTTGCGAACTGCAAAAATAGCCCTATTTTCCTTCTCCGTAAAATTTTCTTCACTTATATTATGCTACAACAGCAGTGCAACAGAACAAATTTCACAATCAAACAGCTTGTGTTTTCCGAAATTTTTATAGTTTTGCAGTCAAATACTTAAAAAAATTTAGATTTTTAGAGATAAATTTGAAAAATACTGATAAAATCATCTGTGCTACTCTCCAGCTCAATGCTCGCACACCTCTCACTTCCCTAGCGGAGAAAACCGGTTTATCGGTTGCCTCAGTAAGCGAACATGTCAAAAAATTAGAAGAACAGCATATCATTCAAGGGTATTATACGAAACTTGACCACAAAGCTCTGGGTTTTGATATTACGGCTTTTGTCTTTGTTGCCGTTGAGTCAAGTACCTATTATGAAGGATTTATAGCACAATGCCGCATGATTCCTGAAATTATGGAATGTCATGCTATTACAGGCAATGGCTCACATATACTGAAAATTCGCACAATAAACACTTCCGAGTTAGAACGATTACTGGCAATGGTACAACGCATCGAAGGCGTTAAAAATACGACCACCAATATTGTTCTTTCTTCGCATATCGAATCAATGGCTTTGCATCTAACTACTCATCAATAAATTACTTACTAAAGGATTGTTTTCCTATGACACATCATTCAGATTACGATGTTTTGGCAGCAGCAAAAAATTGGCGCACAATGATGCCGGAACTCGAAAAAATCACAGACATACAACAGATTTTTGGCGTGGATACTTTCTCTCTTGACCAGATGAGAGAAAAACTCTCCAAACCCGTCTGGAAATCATTACAAGCAACCATAGAGCGTGGACTGGCTCTTGATCCGAATGTTGCCGACATAGCAGCACTTGCCATGAAAGAATGGGCATTATCCAAAGGCGCAACCCATTACACACACTGGTTTCAACCATTAACAGGAACAACAGCCGAAAAACATGAAAGTTTCGTCACGCCCAATGCCGGCGGCGGAGCAATCGCAGAATTTTCCGGCAAAGACCTTATTCAAGGCGAGCCCGATGCTTCTTCTTTTCCCAGTGGTGGACTTCGCGCCACATTTGAAGCACGCGGTTACACGGCATGGGATCCCACATCGCCGGCTTTTATCGTCAAACATTCCAATGGTGCTACGCTTTTTATTCCCACTGCATTCGCCTCATGGACGGGTGATGCACTCGATTATAAAACCCCTTTATTACGTTCGATCGAAGCATTAAATAAACAAGCAATGCGTGCTTTGCAATTATTTGGCGTGCAGACAAATAAAGTAGGAAGTACTGTTGGTGCAGAACAGGAATATTTTCTTATTGATGAAGAATTCTTTTTCCGTCGCCCCGATTTAGTAATGAGCGGCAGAACATTATTCGGCGCACGTCCGCCACGTGGTCAAGAATTAGAAGACCATTATTTTGGTTCGATTCCCGATCGTGTCTTATCGTTTATGACTGCCGTTGAAACAGAATTATATCGCCTGGGCGTTCCCATCAAAACACGTCATAATGAAGTTGCTCCGGCACAATATGAATTAGCCCCCATTTTTGAAAATTCGAATATTGCAGCAGATCATCAACAAGTGGTAATGCAAGTATTAAAAAATACTGCTCGTCGCTTTGGCTTAGTCTGTTTGCTTCATGAAAAACCATTTGCAGGTGTGAATGGCAGTGGTAAACATGTCAATTGGTCTATGAGTACTGATACAGGACTAAATTTACTTGAACCGGGCGATACACCTCATGCAAATATGCAATTTCTCTTTTTCTGTACAGCCGTCATTAAAGCTGTGGACACCTATGCGGACTTATTACGTATGTCAGTGGCATCGGCAGCTAATGACCACCGTTTAGGCGCGAATGAAGCACCGCCGGCAATTATGTCTATTTTCCTTGGCGATCAATTAGCGGATGTGTTTGAACAATTAGAAAAAGGTGCTTTACGGAAATCCAAATCAGGCGGTTTACTTGGTCTCGGCACAAATGTATTGCCACATTTACCGCGCCATGCAGGTGACAGAAATCGTACATCTCCATTTGCATTTACAGGTAATAAATTTGAATTTCGTGCCGTTGGTTCCAGTCAATCGGTTTCCTTCCCCATAACAGTATTAAATACTATTGTGGCTCAATCCATCAATGAAATGACCAATGCTTTACAAGCACGACTGAAAAAGAAAGAATCATTGGAAACTGCATTAAAAATAATTTTAACCGATACAATTAAAAAACATAAACGTGTTGTTTTTAATGGTGACGGCTATGAGGATAAATGGAAAAAAGAAGCACAAAAACGCGGTTTACCCAATCGTAGGACATCACTTGAAGCAATTGAACAATTAATTCAAAAACAGCATATTAAAGTTTTTGCTGACCATGCAGTTCTTTCCGAGCGCGAAGTAGAAGCACGCCACGAAATTGCTCTTGATCAATATTTTAAAACAATAAATATTGAAGCTGAAACAACAGAATGGATTGCCTGTACCATTATTCTTCCGGCTGCACATCAGTATATTGGTGAATTAGCTGCAATTGCAGAGAACTTAGCAGAAACAGGTATTCAATCAAAAGCACTTTTACGATCATTACAAGATATTGTCACAAAAACTGACGATTTATCGGAGAATTTAGAGATACTCAAAAAAGCTAATCGTGATTTAGGTGGCGACACCATCCATTCAAAAGCATATCACATGCGTGATACTGTTGTGCCTGCGATGAATAAAGTACGAGCAGCAGCGGATGAATTGGAACGCATTATCCCCGATAAATTGTGGTCAATGCCAACATATAGAGAAATGCTCTTTGTCAAATAAGATATTTATTATCTGTATAAATAGCAAAGGAATCCCATCATACTTTAATGGGATTCCTTTTTTTATTGTTTTCACATTTAATGTCTATGATGACGGCAGCAATCTGACTCAGCAGGTTTTTCTACTTGTAATTTAGGACTGATATACGGAATATCCAAACCCATACCACGCATAATAAAAACTGTGCCAATCGCTACAGCAAGTACCGGCGTTATTTTTTTTATCAAACCCCGAAAAGAAGGTCGTGCAAAATGAGGCAATAATGATACAGCTAACATAGCAGGCATAGTCCCCAATCCAAATAATCCCATAAATACTGCACTCTCTGCTATTGTCTCAGTATTTAATGCACCCGCAAAGGCAACATAAACAAATCCGCAAGGCAATAATCCATTAAGTAAACCTAAGAAAAAAAGTGACGAATACGAACGTTGACGGAATAATCCCGACAGTCCTTTTTTTACTGTGTTGACAGGTGAAAATGATGAAAATTTCGGTAAAAAGTGCGAAATTAAACGAGGAAACACAGCAATAGCTATAACCATTATTCCACTGATAATTGACAGCCATTCTTGCAATCCTGCAATACGAATCATACCACCCATCGCCCCGATAGCTAATCCTAATGCAGCATACGTTACGATACGTCCAATATTGTACATCACGCGACTTATAATAAACCCAAAACGCGTTGATGAAACAGACGGCAAAGCCAAAGCTATCGGACCACACATCCCCACACAGTGCATACTTCCGGCAAAACCAAGAATAAATGCCGAAGACAATAAAAATGATGCCGTTATCATAAATTTATCATGTGTTGATAATAATATTTTTTACCGCCGGAACTCCAAGTGATTGCAACTTTCCAACGCCCCTTCTGATAACCGTCGGTATTAAAATCGAAACGGTTATTCATAGATTTTTTTATTGGGATAATACGATCGAAAGAAGATGTAGAAGGATGATAAAAATGTACACTGCCATCTTCTGGTAAAGCCATTGAAGGAAATATAATGATGACAGAATTATTGTTTGTATCATAGCTGATATCAACATGTTCTTCCAAGGCATTTGCGCGTTCGGTTTGTTCTATCCGATTTTGATAATCTATCTCTTGCGCATAATAATCATTACTTACTAATTCGACTTTTTGCGTAAAAGCAAATGTGACAAAGCTTAATGTACCAATAACAAAAAGTATATAGACAACCGCGATGCCTTTACCCCAATTCCACTGAATTTTCATAATAGTCTTCCGAGAAAAGTTATAAAATTATTATTTGTTGGGAGAAATAAACTTTGTTTTGACATAATCTGCTATTGTACCATTTTCACTCACCTCAATAACAACATCAGTGCTGCCATCCGGTGACAAAGAAGATTTCGGGAATATAATCATCATTCTTCCTTCTTTTTCTTGCTGACCATTAATGTGAACCAAATCTGATAATGGTTTTAATTCCCCATTCTGAGGAGAAATTATTTTCATTGATACTTCTTTGGGATTATTTTTTTTATTAAGAAGTTGAACATGGAAAAAATTGGCATATTTATCATGCGACATCACGGCGAATGTTGTTCCGGGTTGGCGCAAGACAAGCACATGCAGCATTTTTCGATTCATAAATAATGTTACCAACACAGTCATTACCAATAACCACACAACACCATACGCTTTAGAACGCGCAGAAAGATGTATTTTTTTTCCATCTTTTATTGATGAATTCGAAGCATAACGAATAAGTCCTTTCGGCTTTTGTATTTTTGTCATCACATCATCACAAGCATCAATACATGCTGTGCAATTAACACATTCTAATTGGATACCATTACGAATATCTATGCCCGTTGGACACACCGTCACACATTGATGACAATCTATACAATCGCCTTTATCATGTAGTTTTTCGCCTCGCAGTTGTGCTGCTTTGTCCTCTTTCGTAAATTTCCCACGCGGTTCGCCACGTTTAAAATCATAAGTCACGGCAATAGTATCTTCATCAACCAATGCTGATTGATAGCGTCCATAAGGACAAACAATAATACATGCCTGCTCACGAAAACGCGCAAACACCGCATAGAAAACTATACTGAACACTGTAATGGCAGTAAGACCTACAAGATGTTGTTGCGGAGGGTCAAGAATTATTTTCCATAATTGATCAGAACCGATAATATATGAAAGAAAAGTATTGGCTATAATAAAAGAAATAGCAAAGAAAATACTATGCTTCAATCCTTTCTTCCATACTTTTTCCTTTGTCCACGCCCCATTATCCAATGTAATTTGTTGTTTCGGACTACCCTCTATGGCAAACTCTATTTTACGAAATATCATTTCCATAAATACTGTTTGCGGGCAGAGCCAACCACACCAAATTCTACCAAATATCGAAGTGTAAACAACGAGTGTGACCAATAAAAAAAGAATCAGTAGTAAAGCCAGATAAAAATCCTGTGTCCAGAAAGGAATACCGAATATCACAAATTTACGTTCAATAATATTGAACAGCATAAATTGATGATTATTGATTTTCAGATAAGGAGCAAAAAAGAGAAACGCTAAAAGTACATAACTTAGATATGTTCTGTACTGTGTAAACTTTCCTGAAGGTTTACGTGCATAAATCCATTTTCTGCGCCCATCATGCGCAATACTTGCAAGTTCATTCCTAAATGTTTCGTGGTCTTCAATTTCCGAGATTTCAATAATTGCCATAATAATAAATCAATTGTTGTGGAATATATGGGCAATGAATTCATAATCTCCGCATTAATTTTGCGCACCGTGCCGGAGGATTTTTTTGAAATCCTCCGGCTTTAGATGCGTTTCTCGGAGTGTGGTGAAATGTATAAATCTTTTAGTGTTGCTTTACTGCCGTATCAGTTGTTGCAACCGTATTTTGTTCTGTGCCGGCATTGGCACCACATTTGACATCGCGTTCCGGCTCTATTGGCTTAGGATCCGGAGGATTACTGCCCTGTTTTGACAAGATATAACTTGCTACTTGTACCAATTCCTCATCGGTTAATTTATTTGTTGAACCGTAAGGTAACATACCTTTTTCAGGAAATCCTGTTGTGATATTTTTCATAATTGTTGGTAAATCACAACCGTGAATCCAATATTCGTCGGTCAAATTTGGACCTACTTGTCCTCCTAAGTCCGTACGATGGCATGTAGCACAAAGACTATTGGTACTTTCAAAAATTTCTTGACCTTTTTTTAGACTTGCAGCATCAGTAAGCGGCGATGTCGGCAATTCTTTTTTAGGTGCATTTGCTGCTGCTATTTTTTTAATTGACTCAGCCGCTTGCATTTCTTCTTCATATTCTGCTGTCATTAATTTTCCGGTGCCGGAAACATGATAATGAACCATATAGACAACAGAAAAAATAATGGTAAAATAAAAACCGTATAACCACCAGCGCGGCAAGCTGTTATCGTACTCTTGTATCCCGTCCGCATCGTGGTCAAGCAACTCGTCTTTTCGACCTTGTGCCATTGTAATTCTCCTATTATTATATTACAAATTTCGATTAAAAATTTCATCACGGTTTCCATCTTGTAATGGAATTTCCGCCATTGAATTAGCACTACTTTTATCCATTTTGAAAACCCAGATAAACATTGCGGTAAATACACCAACAAAGATAATCAAGGAAATCAAAGGAAAAACCTCTATACCTACTATTGCTTGTAACACATTACTTTTCATAATTGTATTCTTTCGTGATAAATATTAGTTTCCGGCTGTGTTTTTTACTTTAATATCCGTGCCCAAACGTTGTAAATATGCAATCATTGCTATAATTTCTTTATCGGCAGTTATATCAAATTTGCTTGATTGTAAATTCTGCGCAATTTTCTCTGCTTGTGCTTTAGCATCTGCTTCGGCTTCTTTTTCAAATCCTTCAGGATAAGGAACACCCAATTTTCTGAGTGTAATAATTTTTCCTTCAAGATGTGAATAGTCTATTGCTTTTTCATACATCCATGCATAAGCAGGCATAATTGACTTTGGCGAAGTAGATTGCGGATCTTTCATGTGCATATAATGCCATGAGTCAGGATATTTACCGCCAATACGATGTAAGTCCGGTCCGGTACGTTTCGATCCCCATAAAAATGGATGATCATAAACATATTCGCCCGCTTTTGAATATTCGCCGTAACGTTCTGTTTCGGAACGGAATGGGCGAATCATTTGTGAATGGCATCCCACACATCCTTCACGAATATATAAATCACGTCCTTCAATTTCAAGAGGCGTATATGGTTTTACGCTTGTTATCGTAGGAATATTTTCTTTGACTAACCATGTTGGCACAAATTCAATCACACCACCTATGACCACTGCTACAACAACCCACACAGAAAAACGCATAGGCATTCTTTCCAATATACGATGCCATCCTTCTGCATGTGATGGGGCAGCTTTTGCTAATGGTGCTGCATACGCTTCTTCATTACGAACAAGTATGCCACTTTTTGCCGTTTTATACAAGTTATATCCGCCGACTAAACCGCCTATCAAATATAAAGTGCCGCCTACTGCACGAATAGCATACATAGGCATCAATTGAGAAACTGTTTCAAGGAAATTGGCATAGCGCAATACGCCGTCAGCAGTAAATTCTTTCCACATTAAACTTTGTGTAATACCACCCCAATACATCGGAATCGCATAAAACATAATACCAAGTGTGGCAATCCAAAAATGAATATTCGCAAGTTTTTTGGAAAATAATTGTGTACGATACATTTTGGGGAACATATAATATAATATCGCAAATCCCACACCGCCATTCCATGCAAGCGCACCAAGATGAACGTGACCTATGATATAATCGGTGTAATGAGTAAGCGCATTAATATTTTTCAAGGACATCATCGGTCCCTCAAATGTGGACATACCGTAACCGGTCACTGCTACTACCAAGAATTTTAATGCAGGTTCTTCACGCACTTTATCCCATGCGCCGCGTAATGTCAGTAATCCATTAATCATACCGCCCCACGATGGAGCAATAAGCATCACAGAAAATACCGTACCGAGCGATTGTGCCCAATCAGGTAATGCTGTATATAATAAATGGTGAGGACCAGCCCAGATATACAAGAATATTAATGCCCAAAAGTGTACAATGGATAATTTATATGAATAAACCGGACGCTCGGCAATTTTAGGAATAAAGTAATACATTAAACCTAAAAATGGCGTTGTAAGGAAAAATGCCACAGCATTGTGACCATACCACCATTGCACAAGTGCGTCTTGAACACCGGCATAAAAAGAATAACTTTTCAAGAATGAAACGGGTAATTCAAATGAATTAACAATATGCAATAAAGCTACTGTTAAAAATGTTGCTATATAAAACCAAATTGCAACATACATGTGTTTTTCACGACGTTTCCATATAGTACCCATCATATTTACACCGAAAGCAACCCATATAAGCGCAATTGCTATATCAATAGGCCATTCTAATTCAGCATATTCTTTACTTGTCGTAATGCCAAAAGGTAGAGTAAGAGCAGCCGACACAATAATCGTTTGCCAGCCCCAAAAATGGATTTTACTTAACATGTCGCTGTACATTCTGCTCTTACATAATCTTTGTAATGAATAATAAATCCCTGCGAACATGACATTACCCGCAAAAGCAAAGATTACAGCATTGGTATGCAAAGGACGTAAGCGTCCGTACGATAATTCCGGTAGAAAATTCAGAAATTCCGGATAGACTAATTTTAAGGCAATAATAATACCGACAAGAAAGCCGACTATGCCCCAGATTACTGTTGCCACCGAGAAATTCCGAACGATTGCATTATCGTATTCAAATCGTTCGAGATGACTGTTTTGCATGGAAATCCTCCAAAAAAATTATACAAATACACTGTTGAGTAATTAAGTGTTTCTTTTATTGACAATTGTTGGTTCTTCATCAAGATAGATGCGCATTGCAGGGGTTTCCATGTCATCGAATTGCCCTGTTCGTACTGCTTTGAAAAAAGCAAAAAGAAATCCTCCGGCAACGAGTATGCTGAAAAATATTAACATGAAAATTATGCTCATACTATTCTCCTTTTTTTTGCCTCTAATTGCAAACTCCACACCACATACGCAACTATGGATAATGAACTTATAGGCATAAGTATTGCTGTTATTAATGGTGTCAGCTGTGCTGTTGAAGCAAGCCAAAGCCCTAAAATATTGTAAAAAACAGATATGATAAATGCTCGAATAATCGTTCGTTTGGTATAACGTGCATACTCAAGAAATACGGGGAGTTCCGCTAAAGTATCTGCCGATAATATTGCATCACATGCCGGAGTAAATGCCGCTGTGTTTTCGGTAATAGCAATTCCTACGGCGCTTGCCTGCAATGCTGCTGCATCATTAAGACCATCACCAACCATCATTACTGTATGATTTTTTGATAAGTCCCGAACATATTGCATTTTATCTTCCGGTTTTTGACGGAAACTCATAGGAACATTAGGAATGAATTTTTTAAGATGTCCGGCATCCTTGGGGGAATCGCCCGACAAGATATGTACACCATAATCATTATTCATTACCATGAGAATTTGTTCTATCCCTGTACGGAACGAATTATGAATGGCAAAATATCCATAATAAATGTCATTAATAGATATGTGAACTGTGCTTTGTTCTATATGGTGAATATTGTCTTGGTCTGCATTTGCTTTTTGTACAAAATTGTATGAACCGAAACGAATACATACATCATCATAACGTGCCTCAATACCTTCACCAATGGTTTCTGAAAAATCATCGGGAATAATATCAGCGGCATTATACTGCAATGAACGATAAATAGCATGAGCAAGCGGATGGGATGAATGTTTTGCTAATGCACATATATATATTCTATGAATATCATTCAAATTTTGTCCATGAAATTGTACATCATCGGCTTCTGCATTGGTTAATGTACCGGTTTTATCAAACACAATAGTATCAGCAGCAGCCATATCAAGCACAATATCTGTATTTTTTAGAAATAATTTTCTTCGAGCCATCATACGCATAGCAGTATTTAAGGCAAAGGGAGCCGCCAACGATAAAGCACATGGACAAGCAATAATTAAAATAGCAGTAAATACATCGGCAGCTATACGATAGTCCGGCAGATAGAGAAGTGCTGCACCAATCGAAAAAACAATCACAAAAGCAGTAAACCACAAACCGAAGCGTGCAGAAATATTTTGGAAAGCATGATTTTTTTCTTTTTTGAAAATATCATTATTCCATAATTGTGTTAAATAACTGCGCGATACTTCTTTTTGCACCGTTAATTCCACCGAATTACCGACAATGCGACCACCGGCATATACTTTTGCACCTTGCACCAGTTCCACCGGAGCAGCTTCTCCTGTTACAAAGCTGTAATCTACATGTCCTAAACGACTTAATAATACGCTATCTGTTGGAACAATTTCTTTATTTCGTATTCTAATTATATCCCCTACACGCAAAGATGTGACTGATTGAGATTTTTCGCTGCCGTCATCTACAACTTGGACCGATAATGGTAAATATGATGCATAATTTCTCTCAAAAGAGAATGCGTCAATAGTGCGTTGTTGCACTAATTTACCAATAAGAAGTAAAAAAACCAGTCCGGAAAATGAATCCATAAATCCCGGACTGTGATTCATGAGTATATCAAAGATACTCCGCACATACAATGTTAGAATACCGAGGGCAAGAGGGACATCCAAACTCATTGAACGAGTGGTAAATGCTCTATAAGCATTTTTAAAATAATCACTCGCTGAATAAAGTAATACAGGTGTGGCAAGAGCAATATTGAGTACACTGAAAATTATTCCATATTCTGTTGTAAGAACATCTGTCGTATCAAGATAATCGGGCATACTGAATAGCATGATATTACCAGTTGCAAAACCGGCAAGTCCTATTTTTAAGTATAATGATTTTTTCGCATTATTTACAGGTTTTACATTTGTATTGACAGTAATAGTAGGTTCATATCCGATAGCTGTTAATAATTCAACAATGGAACGCAATGAAGTGATGGAGGGATCAAATTCTACAGAAAGTTCTTTACGAGTAAAATCAACGGTTGAACGAATGATACCATTATTAATACGATTGAGTTTTTCTAAGAGCCACAAACAAGAAGCACAATGAATTTGGGGTAAAATAAAACGGGTTCGGTACAGTGAAGGGGATTGGAAATCGAGCAATCTGTCTTGTATCTCTTGTTCATCAAGGTAAGCAAATCGCTCTTTCCGATACGACATATTTTTGAGTGATGTGAGTGAGTGGTCATCATAACGATAATAATCACACAAGCCATTATCATGAAGTATGGAATATACAGTTTTACATCCGTCACAGCAAAATGCTTTGTCATCAAGCATGATTTCATTATCACAATGCTCACCGCAATGAGCGCAATGAAGTTGTTCGATGGAAGATGTCTGTTTCATATTGCAATTAAGATTTAACCCTACTTTGTCTTAAATTATACAAAAATTAACCGTGTATCATACTGTTAATGGAAGATTTGCAAGACGCACATTATATTGATTTGCTTTTTCGGCTAAATCACGCAATGTTGTTCTATGGCATATTGTAAACAACTTGGAACGCATTTCAGCCCAAGAGTCATGTGCCGGACAAGGAGTCGCAATGCCACATCCCGGTAAACCAAGCATACATTCTGTAAAAATATCCGTGCCATCAATTGCTGCTATCACATTATAGAGTGAGATGTGCTCACTTTGTTTTGCAAGAGCCACACCACCCTTAGGACCACGATAAGAATTCAATATACCGGCTTGTGTTAACTGCTGTAATACTTTTGTCAAAAAGTGGAACGATATGTTGAGTTTCTCTGAGATTTCTTGGATAGAAACATACCCCACATCCTTGACAGATGCCACGTAAATGGCTGCTTGTATTCCATATATGCATGCTTTTGATAGTACCATAACGATATTGTTTTTTGGATTTCGGAGTACTTTGTCTGCAATATACGGACTTTTCTTTTTCTGTGCAAAAATTTCTTGCATACACCTAAGTTTTGAAAGAATTTTCTCACATTTCTCTTCAATCATCGGCATAAATATACACTGTATTCAATATCACGGTTAAAGACTCCTACTACCACAAAAGATGCCCGTCTTCGCTCTAAAGATGAGTAAATATTGGAAGATCAGAATCTATGTTTTTCTTTAGATCGGCAAAAGCAAGAAGACATTTTTTAAAATTTTTTCATAAAACAGTTGCAAAGAACAGCTACTTGTTTTATTTTTGAAATGAAACTTTATCATATCAAGACATAAAACTACTTTCAATAACATATTTCGTTGTGGTGGTGAAAAGGTGAGAAGGGGAGTGCCCCTTGACGAGTGGTGACGTCAAGGGGCATCTCACTTTATACATATTACCTTGTTAAATAACGATTTACACATTTTTTTTGGAGAACATATACATGGCGCAGCGACTTATACTCTCTATAATTGTGTTCATGTTCTATGGCATTACATACATCGGACAAGCACATAATGAAATGCCGGGTGCACCGCAAACCAAGACTATTGCTTTAACCAATGCAAAAATCTATACCATCACAAATGGCATTATAGAGGGTGGAACCATTATTTTCGACAAAGGAAAAATTACGGCAATCGGTAAACAAGTGAGTATTCCCTCTCAAGCAGAGACCATTGATTGTAGTGGCAAAAGCATTTACCCCGGATTTTTTGCACCGTTCGCAACAACAGGACTCGTAGAAATTGAACTTGTCAGAGCTACTCGTGATCACTCAGAATCCGGCAACCTCAATCCAAATGCAAAAGCATATACGGCATTCAATCCCGAAAGTGAGATAATACCAACTATTCGATCGAATGGTATATTATTTGCCAATATTGCCCCACAGGGTGGCATTGTAAGTGGTACAGCTTCTCTTATGGCATTGGACGGCTGGAACAAAGAAGATATGGCTATCGTGCCACGCTCAGGCATCTGTGTGAATTTCCCCAATGTCGGCGTAATCAATGCATGGTGGATGAACAAACCCGCCGATGTGCAAAGAAAAGAAAGTCAAGAAAATATTGATAAGCTTTATGCTCTCTTCGATGAAGCAAAAATGTACTCACAGATGGCACAAAATGGATTAATTACCGAAAAAGATATACGTATGGAAGCAATGCGACCTGTTTTTGAAAATGGGATGAATGTTTTTATTGAAGCAGGTGAATATCGTCAATTATTGGAAGTCATCGCTTTCACAAAAAAGTTCTCTCTTAAAACTGTGGTTGTCGGAGCTTTCGATGCATGGCGTTGCGCTGACGAATTACGCGATGCCGGCATTGCAGTCATTATTCCCCGCACTCATAGTTTACCTGCTCGTGATGAAGACGGTTATGATGAACAATTTTTACTGCCCAAAAAACTTGCAGAGAAAAATGTAATTTTTGCTTTTTCCGACGGTGGGTCATGGCAACAAAGAAATGTCGCATTCCAAGCAGGCACAGCAGTGGCTTTTGGTTTATCGGAGGAAAATGCTTTAAAAGGGTTGACTATTCATCCGGCTACTATATTCGGCGTACAAAATTCACTTGGCTCATTGGAAGTTGGCAAAGACGCTTCCCTCTTTGTTTCTACAGGTAATGCCATAGACGGATTAACAAATAATATCGAACTTGCTTTCATACAAGGCAAAAAAATATCTCTCGAAAATCGTCACACACGTCTTGCAGAAAAATATCGCGAGCGGTATCGCCGCATGAAAAAATAAAAAATTATACTTACCAAAATAAAATCTTATGTATTTAGTTGCAGTAGTCGGTCGTCCTAATGTAGGAAAATCAACATTATTTAATCGAATTATCCAACGTCGTGAAGCCATTGTGGAAGACACTCCCGGCGTGACCAGAGACCGCATTTATTCCGAAGCTGAATGGAATGGACGACGCTTCACCATTATTGATACAGGCGGTATTGTTCCGCGTTCCGATGATGTGATAGAAAAAGCCATACGCGAACAAGCCCAAATGGCTATCGAAGAAGCCGACTCTATTGTTTTTGTCTGTGATGCCAAAGACGGCGTTACTGCCACAGATCGCGATATTGCTTCTATTTTACGACGATCAAAAAAACGTATCACTTTAGCTGTCAATAAATGTGATAATCCCTCTTTAGATTTATCCGCCCATGAATTTTATCAATTAGGTCTTGGCGAGCCATTTTCTATTTCAGGACTTAATGGCAGAAGTACCGGCGATTTCCTTGATGAAGTAATTAAAGATTTCGCACCAAATGTTAATGAACCAGAAGATATACGATTAAAAATTGCTCTTGTGGGTCGCCCTAATGTCGGAAAATCTTCCATCACCAATGCTCTTCTCGGTAAAGAACGCTCTATTGTTACCGACATAGCAGGCACAACACGCGATGCCATTGACAGTGTACTCAAATATTATGGCGAAGAAATTGTACTTATTGACACGGCGGGGCTTCGTAAAAAAAGCAAAATTGATGAAAATTTAGAAATGTACAGTACTATGCGCACAGGCAGAGCCATTGAACGAAGCGATATTGTCGTTGTGGTGCTTGATGCCACCCGCGGGCTGGAACTTCAAGACAAAAGAATTATCGGTGATGCCGTCACAGCAAGAAAAGGAGTTATTATAGCAGTAAACAAATGGGATCTTATCGAAAAAGAAACGAATACTGCATCGAATTTCACAAAAATGGTGCATGAAGAATTACGTACATATGATTATATTCCCGTACTTTATATTTCAGCGCATACCAAACAGCGATTGACAAAAATCGTTGAAATGGCAAAAGAAATTCAGCAGCGTCGCTTACATCGCAGTTCTACCGCATTTTTGAATGATGCTCTCTTGGAAGATATAGACAGAACACCGCCACCCGCAATACGAGGCAATAGTTTACGCATCAATTATATTACACAAACAAATACGGCACCGCCGGTTTTTGCATTTTTCAGTAATCACCCCGAAGAAATTCCTGATTCTTATAAACGATTTTTGGAACGCTGTCTGCGCAAACATGTTCCATTGGAAGGCGTACCTGTCTCCTTTATTTTCCGCAAAAAAAATCGAAGGCGTGAGGAGTAAATGATTACTGCGGAATTTCTGATTATCTTCAGTATAATTTTAATTATTATTCAAACATTGTTTTTTTTATTCTACAATTACAGAACAAAAAAAAACACTGACAAAATAGTCCATAACTTTTCTTTAGAGAGAAAAGAATTGTTGAAAGAAATACAAATGTATTATTCGCGGATAGAACTACGGATGGTGCAACCCTTTAAGCAATTCGAAAAAGCAAATAACAATATTATATGGATTGTGGTATTTACGATTAATAGAAAAGATTTGCTTACTGAAACAATTCAGTCCTTACGTAAAAGTGAACCGGATGTCAATATACTCATAGTGGACAATGGCAGCACCGATGGTACGCATGAGTTATTGCATGAGTGGATAAACACCAATATTATACAGAAGGTAGTCTTAAATCGAAAAGAAGATATTCCGCAATGGCAAAAATGTTTTAATATACACCAAGCATTTCAAGTTCTTGCTTCCGAAAAAATTGACTACATAGGTTGGATTGATGATGATATGACAGTCAAAAAACCATGGAAAAATTTAATTATTCATGCCTTAGACACATTGTCCGAACAGAATGTGCGAATGGTTAGTTTATTAAATGATGATATTCAAAAGCATCATCATCCACCTCTCAAATCGGTCACGGTTAATCAAGAGCAAGGAGATATTAAAGCAACGATTAATGGTAATTTTGTTGTTTTTCCGGTTGATTTATTGCATATATTTGGATTACCGCCCATACGAGAAGGTATTAATGATTTAGGTGTAGAAGATTGGTATTACAGCAGACTTCTCCAAGCATCAGGTTATTATTGTATTGCCTTCGATATTGCAATTCATCATGGTTATGATAAATCAATACGCGAACAACTTGAAAAATTGTAACAATCAAAAAAGACATGAACAAGATAAAAATAGGATTTGACGGACGGCACTTTCTTGGATCGGGTGGTATTGACAGATATTCACGGGAATTACTCAAAGCTCTTGTCCATATTTATCCTGAATACGACTTTAATCTTTTTACCATTAGGAGAAAAGAAAAATTATTTTATCCTCTTTTTCCACAAACAAACAACATTCATATTAAGGCAGGGTTTCTCCATCATTTCATGCTCGGGAATCAAGTAGAACCTCTGTTACGATATATCAACAATACATACTTTTTTCAAAAAAGTATGAGTAATTGTGATTTGTATCATTGTACTAATCCTTTTTTTTATTGCCAAACCACGACACCATCAGTTATTACAATTCATGATGTATTTCCTTTTTATGAAGAAGAGTGGACACGTAATTTTCTTGGGAAAAACACAGATCGTATCAGAAATATTTTTTACCGAGGCATCCATGATTCACGTGCAATTATCACTCCCACATATACAGTAAAAAAAGAATTATTGGAATATATTCCTGATATTGCAGCCGAAAAGGTATTCGTCACATACGAAGCCGGTGATTTTACGCCAATTAATGATGTTTCATTACTTCAACAATATAATATTAAAAGTTCGGACACCTATTTTTTTCATGTTGGAAGATTTGATCCGCGTAAAAATCTTTTGGGTATTCTTGACGCTTTTGCTCTATTGCGTGATTCATTACCACAAACGGAAAGAGACTCCTTACGTTTTGTGTATGCGGGTAAAGTCGGTAAAGAGGACGAGAGTACATTTCAAAAGAAAATTCAAGAACTTAATTTAGGTGATTCTTTTCTTTATATTCATGGAGCAAATGACATGGTAATCAGCACTTTATTTATGAATGCGCAAGGTTTTGTCTTCCCATCATATGCCGAAGGTTTTGGATTACCTGTTCTTGAGGCAATGCACTGTGGTTGCCCTGTCATAACATCCAATACTTCTTGCTTACCGGAAATTGCCGGGGATGCCGCTTTGTATGTTAATCCCTATGACATACACGATATTGCTCATGCGATGAATCAATTACTTCACAACAATTCTTTACGTGCCGAATTACAGCAAAAAGGATATATTCAAACAGCAAAATTTTCATGGAAACGTTGTGCCCAAGAAACTCATCAAGCATATCAATTTGCCTTACGCTAATTACTATTATCAGAGTGTGCATTTCCTCTATAAGAAAACAACCACACTATGCAATTAATAAAATTGTTGTTGAATGCTGTTTTTTATAAAACGTGCACAGTAATGAATACTGCGAAACATACTACGGAAGCCCATGATGCGTAGTATTTCACGAATATAAGTACCTCGTGATTCCAACAGAATATTTTTTGGTATGGACAATCTATATTTCTTTGCAAATTGTTCTATTCTTTCTAACATAAGCAGATGGGCTTCCATTATCTGCACAGCAGAAAGGGACTGATAAAAAGTATGCTGCGACGGAGCTATACAATGCACTAAAGGTTCAGCAATATAACCGCATTCTTCTATTGCAGCAAATCGCAACCACAAATCATAGTCTTCCACCGGAAATATTGCTCTATCTTCACAGAACATTCCTGTTTGTTTTATCAAATGCGATTTCACCAAGACGGAAGAAAAAACAAATAAATTACGAATCAAAAGATGAGCAAATATATGGGTATGAAATGTTTCTTGCTCAGTATATATCATTGTCGGTATTTCATTATCTGCCGATACCCTGTATCCATTGCTGCCAATTAATCCCATATCGGGATATTGTCGAAGAAATAACAATTGTTTTTCTAATTTTTCAGGCAACCATGTATCCCCGACTTCTAAAAATGCTAAGAATTGCCCACGTGCAGACACAATTCCCGCATTCCGCATAATGGCAGGATTATCCGTTCTTTGCAATGATAATATTCGAAAACGTTTATCATACTTGTTATGTATAACCGATATGTCTTCTATAGAGCCGTCATCACAAATAATCACCTCATAATTTTGCATAGTTTGCGATATTATACTCTCCAAACTTTGATATAATACCGGGGGCTGAACTTGTTGTACCGGAACAATAATACTCACTAATGGATTCATACGCAACACATCTCTCAAATGCACAATGGATATACTGTTTATTTTAATTCAGTCATCGCTATAAATAAATATGTCCGACCTCTTTATGCCGGACATATTTTTGCGTATATACTTGCAATATTGTCAAACACTCTTATGAAAATGCTTCTTTCACTCGATCAAAAAAATCTTTCGATTTTTCTTCACTATGAAATTTTCCTGATTGCTTAGGATGAATATTTTCCATAGACTGCAATTCTTTTATTACCGTTTTTTCTTTTGATGATAATGTTGTCGGCACATACACCGTGGTTGTCACGACTAAATCGCCTTTTCCATGACCATTCAAATGTTTAATTCCTTTATCGCGCACACGAATGACCGTACCCGGTTGCGTGCCCGGTTCAATTTTTACATGTGCTGATCCCGTCAATGTAGGCACTTCCACGTCTGTGCCCAAAGCAGCTTCCGGAAAACTGACGGATAATTCATAATGAATATCATCATTTTCGCGTGTAAAATGTTTATGGGGTTGCTCTTCCATAACAATAATCACATCCCCAGCCGGACCACCGCGTCTGCCGGCATTGCCCTTGCCTTGCAATGGGATATAATTTCCCGAACTGACACCGGCAGGAATACTGACGGAAATCGTTTCTTCGTCCTTTGTTCTCCCCTCGCCCGAGCATGTTGTGCATTGTTCTTTTATCACTTTGCCTGTGCCGCCGCAATTAGCGCATGGAGCAATATTCACAAATTGTCCGAACACCGAGCGCGAAACCTGGCGCACTTCGCCCGAACCATTACATGCCGAACATGTCGCATAGCCCGAACCTGATTTGGCACCGCTACCGGTACATGTGGTACATGTGACCCACTTTTTCAATTTAATTTTTTTCTCTGTTCCCGTAGCTATTTCTTCGAGTGTTAAAGGGATTTTCAGCTTAATATCACTGCCCGGTTCGCCCATGGAACGCTGACGCGGTCTGCCTCCGCCGCCGCCAAAAAATTGATCAAAGATAGAACCGCCGCCACCGCCGAAAAAGTCACCGAATTGGCTAAAAATATCTTGTACATTTTGATACTGATGGAAATCCTGACCACCGCGCATCGCCTGATGTCCATAGCGATCATAGCGTGCTCTTTTATCTGCATCACTCAATATTTCATACGCTTCCGTTGCTTCTTTGAACTTTTCTTCTGCTTCGGGATTGCCTTGGTTTCTGTCGGGGTGATACTGCAATGCCAATTTGCGATATGCTGATTTTATCTCATCGGCACTAGCGTTTTTGGCAACGGACAATACCTCATAATAGTCTCTTTTTTCCATAGTAATTTATTTCATATTAGACAAAACGAATGAATAGTGAGATTCTCAAGAACCGGCGGATGTGATGACCTTAGCATGACGTAACACCTTATCGCGCAAATAATAACCGCGCTGCACCAATTGGGAAACATGTCCTTCCGGCATCTCCGAAGGCAATTGCGCCAATGCTTCATGTACTTCCACATTAAAGGGTTGCCCAATAGAATCTTCTATCACGCGCACACCCGCATCTTCAAATATTTTTACGGCTTTATGATAAATCATTTCCACACCTTTTTGAAAACCTGCAGCATCATGTGTGCTTTTGGTTGCCACCTCCAAAGCAGCATGTAAATCATCAATTATCGGCAACATTTTAAGCAATAAATGCTGATTGGCATACTCGCGCAATTCCTCTTTTTCTTTGAGGGAACGACGGCGATAATTATCCAACTCTGCTACTTGACGCACCAACTGCTCGCGCAATTCATCACGCTCTTTGGTCAAACGTGCCACGGTATCATCGGCAACGTTCTCCGCCATGGCGACTTCCTGCTCAGTGGTGTCACTTGCCGATTGTTCTGTTTTGGAGGTTTCGTGTTCTGCCATCTCTTCATTTCTCACATACGTATTATATAAATCTTTCATTTTATCGCCAACATTGCGGCGTTGCTTAGGTTTATTGTCTTGCTCGCTCATAGTATCGCAACTATCTGTTAATGAATAACGGTTTAGTCTTAAAACGCGCAATTGACGTATGAAGCATTGTTTCCATTTCATTTTAGCCATTCTTCTTCTTATAACATGCGGACATTATCCCCACTTACGGCATCGAAGAGAAAGAGTCAGACGCAGAAAAGGACAAAACATCAGAGCAACAAAAGCTGAAAAAGAACAGAACCCTAAGCTGATTTGCCACTCATCTTTTGGAAAACAGCACCGATATCCGATTCATCCGGAAACTGCTTGGGCATAGCGAAGTCAAAACCGGATTCGGCATTGTCCATTGAAAGAACAGAGCAGTAAATCTATAAAGCACAATTATTACTTTAGCATAAAAAATTTACCTTTACTCATGTTTGGATGAACAGATAAAGTTTGGTAGTTTTGAGGAAATGAAAGGCGTTTTGGGTTAATATGAGAGGCATAGATTTGCAAAAGTACTTCATTGACAAACTCCGTTTGCATTCAGTAACTGCGCAAATCCGCCTCCCGTTGTCCGCAATTTCAAAAGACACAACATATCAAAGAAAAATGCTAACTTTGCAACAAATATTCAAGACCAGATAAAATGGACAGAAATCAAATTAAGGCGGACTTTCTTCAAAAGTTGCAAAACTTCGCACTCACACTCAAAAACTACATTTCAACGCCTGATAACCAATGGACTGTAAAAGGATTTATTGATGTGTTTGAGAACATATACACCATTTCAGCAGACACGAAGATTATTTCAAAAATCCTTGAAATTCATTTGTTTTCAAAGTTTTTGGAATTTGCTAACGAAAACGATTTTGACTTGGTTCTTGCAGAAAAACAAAATTGGTATCCCGATATTTCATTTGTTTCTAAAAGCAACCCCGACATTAAGTTTGCGGTAGATTTAAAAACTACCTATCGTTTAGAAAACAATCCTGCATTTTGTAACGGTTTTACTTTGGGTTCTCACGGAGAATATTTTATCAATCAAAATAGCACAAAAAATATACAATATCCTTACAATCAATATCTTGGACATTACTGTTTGGGCATTTTGTATTCACGCAAAGCCTTGACTTATTTGGAAGAAGCCACTGTTTACAGCAAAACAGATTTGCAAAATATTCCGTCTGTAATTGCCGATTTTGAGTTTTTTGCACAAGAAAAGTGGAGAATAGCAAGCGATAAAAGTGGTAGCGGAAACACAGCCAATATCGGGAGTATAGCCTATATTGCTGATATTTTGCAAGGTAACGGGATTTTTGCTAAATTGGGCGAAGAATGGTTTAACGAGTATTGGCAAAATTATGGTAAAATCACTTTCAGGGATAAGAAAATTACTGATTTGAAAACTTATCTGCAATTCAAAGGTAAAAATGATGAATGGATTAGTCAGAATGTTCTTCTGAAAAAGACCACAGGAAATACAAAAGAAAATGATGATGAGTAAAGAAACAGCCTACGTCCCACCTATCAAAATTCAAGGGAAAAAGACACAATTAGTGAATTTTATTCTTGAAAATTTACCCAATGAGTTTGAAACTTGGGTTGAGCCTTTTATGGGTTCGGGCGTTGTAGGATTTAATGTAAAACCTAAAAAAGCCATTTTTGCAGACAGTAATCCACATATTATCCACTTTTACAATGCCATTAAAAACAAGGAAATCAATCATTTAATCGTAAAAAAATTTCTACAAGAACAAGGCAAAATTTTAGCAGAAAAGGGACAAGATTATTATAATGAAGTCAGAGAAAGATTTAATAAAGACCATCAACCACTTGATTTTCTGTTTCTTAATCGGAGTTGTTTCAATGGAATGATACGTTTTAATCGTAAATTAGAATTTAATGTTCCTTACGGACACAAACCCGAAAGATTTGCACAAGCATACGTTACTAAAATTACCAATCAAGTCAAACAAGTTGCTTTTTTGATAGATAGCAACGAATGGGAGTTTATTTGTCAGGACTTCAAAGAAACTATCCAATTAGCCAAAGAAAAAGATTTGATTTACTGCGACCCGCCTTATATCGGCAGGCACGTAGATTATTACGATAGTTGGGACGAACAAAATGAGTTTGACTTGGAAAACTCATTACGGACTTGTGGAGCAAAGTTTATGCTTTCCACTTGGCACAGTAATCAATATAGGGAAAACAACTATTTAGAAAGTCTTTGGAAAAATTACAGCATTGTAACTACTTCTCATTTCTATCATTTAGGCGGAAAAGAAGAAAATCGCAATGCAGTAACCGAAGCCTTGATACTTAACTATAAAACAGAACCGAAACAAGAATTTGTAAAAACTCCTGTTTATCAGCAACTTACCTTGAAGATATGAAAGAGAAAATGCGGACAACATTATGTTTGCGAAAAGGCGGGCTGATGTGCGTAATTTAGGCTTTTGTGCTTTCTATAAACTTTGTGCGTAGGGCTAAGAAAGTGCTATCAATCCCGCCCTTCGCAAACATTTTTCCGTTACCGGCAAGGCTTGGACGACAGTGCAAACATCAACCGACCTGCCTATAACTGACATATTTTCCGAAAAATACAAAAGGTACAATAGTTGATTAACACTATTCAAAATTTACAAAATGGCAACCTTAAATTACACAAAACGACTTGAAAATCTTCAGAACAGAAGGTTTGACAAAGAACTTAACGAATCGCTTATTTCAAAATCCTTCAGTGCAAGAGACATTCCTGACAATGTAAAATATATGGTTGAATCCATGCTGCCAATTGACCAGAAATATAACAGCAGAACAATTGATGCTGCAAACAGAGTTCAAAAACATTTGCAAGACGGATTTAATCTTCATTTCAATAGAGCATATCGGACACAAGGTTCAGTTAAAACAGGAACTAACATAAAAGTTCATAGCGACTTTGATTTACTGACAATCATTGACAAATATTTCTACCCGGAAATTTCAAATGGAAATACATATACCGATTCTGACCCCAATGACGATATAAAGGAACTTCGGAAACAAGCCACAAAAATTCTGAAAGACATTTATGATGAGGTGGATGATACACATGACAAATGTGTGTCAATATTTAATAAGTCATTGAACAGAAAAGTAGATGTTGTTTTTGGCTTTTGGTATAACTCGCAGAAATACGAACAGACAAAAGGCGAGAGAAACGATGAATACTACCGTGGAATCTATCTATATAAATTCCCAAACGGACCAAGAGAACTAGATTATCCTTTTGCTCATATTCATCAAGTCAATTCAAAAGGAGACACAACAACAGACGGCTCAAGGAGAGGAATTCGCTTACTTAAAACACTTCGTGCCGACAGTGATACAGAATTAAAAAGTTTAAAGAGTTTCCATCTCACAACAATTGTTCATGCAATTGAGAATAGCAGCTTAGCATACTCACGAGGAAATGAATTAAGCATTGCAAAAGCAATATCAGAGGAGATGAATAAACTAATCCAAGACCCAACTTATAGAAAGGGAATCAAAAGTCCTAACGGAACTGAGACACCTTTAGAGAAAGATGAAATTGTTCCAGAAATGAAAAGTTTAAAAGGAGATTTAGATACTTTGATTGAAGATTCAGCGAAAGAAATTCTAAATAGCCAAGTAATAAAAAAAGCAATTTTAACCTACTAAAATGACAGACCTCAAACCAAAAATATTTATCGGCTCTTCAAAGGCAGGATACTCCATTGCTGAAAAAGTAAAAGATAATTTGGTAAATATTGGCGACTGTTTTCTATGGCAAGACCCCAATGTTTGGGAACCAAACAGAAGCACATTTGAAAACCTTCTTAGGATGGTTTCTTACTTTGACTTTGGTGTATTTGTTGCAACTGCTGACGACCTCACATTGACAAATGACAAAATCGTAATTGAACCAAGGGACAATGTGATTTTAGAAATGGCTTTATTTCTTGGTGCAATGGGCAGAGACAAATCTTTTCTGTTAGTAGAGGATGGAATAAAATTGCCTACTGACTTTAGCGGAATATATATGCCCCGTTTTGACAAGGGCAACGATACTATTATAAAAAACGCTTGCGATGAATACGCCAACAAAATTGCAGAACATTATAAGTTAGGTCATCTTAGTCTTTATCCAACAACAGCTTTAGCAATTGGCTACTACAAAAACTTTGTTGCAGGTTTGGTTGAGAGTGCACAGGAAGCGGAAACTTTGGAGTTTGATGGAGTAAAATATTCTGACTTCAAATTGAAAGTTGTAATTCCAAAAGATTTGCATGGAATGATAAGAGAAAAAGCTGCACAGTTTTACAAACGACATGGTCTTGTTGAAAATGCTATGAAGACAAAGTTTAGAAACCATCCAGTATGGTTTCAACTTGTTCCAAAACAAGCACCGACAGCAATGCTTTTTGATATGCCAAGCACATTGACAGGAATTGATGATGCAATAGAACTAATTTTGCAAAAGGGGTTTCACGGTCGGACTAAAATGCAAGAAGTAATTGAACAAAGAGAATTAAACAACTTTAGGAGAGTGTTACAAATGCAAATTGACAAAAGCCCTTTTGCACAAGCGACAGTTGAAATCATTGATGAGTTTTAACTATGAGCCAAACTGTCTGCAAACTTACAACGACAAACCCACAAACGAACAATAGCCCAGCCGGTAACAGCATGTTGCCGAAATTGCCGGGCTTGTTGCTATTCTGAACTTGGTTGCATAAATTTGGCTTTTTTGCGTGTGGAAACGATAGTACTACTAAGTCCGCCATGCACAAATGCTTTTCCGATGTGTCGCCATTCGGCGGCACATCGGGAGAAGGTTTCCCCAGCAATGAATCTATAAAGCACTGTTTTTACTTCGGCATAGAGAAATTTACCTTTACTCATGTTTGGATGAACAGATAAAGTTTGGTAGTTTTGAGGAAATGAATGGTGGATTGCGTCAATATGAGAGTTATATACCATTTTAAGACCGACCTGAAGTGAACGAAATATATAAAGACAAACTTGAAATATTACGACAACGAATTCCAATTGGACTTCGCCACGGGTTGACGTTGCTTGAAAAAGCAGACGGCAATATTGAGAAAGCGGAAGAATATTTTCGGGATGAAATGGTTGTTCTCACACTTGACAAAAGGCAGGTTACAAGTGATATAGCTTTAAGGCATCTCGAAAAAAACAACTTTGACATTCACTTGACCATTAAAAGCATTGACGAAGAACTCTATACCTTGACAGAATTAATTCTTAGAAAGTATAAAAACAAAAAAGAAGTGGCATTAGAAATAATCATGCACGCAATTGAGGAAACGAAAGCTATTGAACGGAAATTTTGGTTGAATTTCGAGGATTTGAAAAAACTACCTGATGAAGTATTTTGCTTATTGACAGTGATGGAATGGTTGAACTATGAGAGTTACGAAAATTTAGATGCCGCTTTGTCATTTGAACTTGAAATAGTAACGAAACAACTTGAAAATAAATTGGCACTTCCCGATTTAGCCAATTCTTTATTACGAGCAAGCGAAATTAAGAGGTTAACCTACGAAAAAAATGAAAGTGGTAAGGGAATTGAGAATTATATAAAGGCGATCAATCAATTTCTGGAACACAAAGAATATGAAAAATGTGAAAATACATATCAACAACAACGACCATTGTTAATAGACCGACTTTACGAACTTGTAACTAAAAATATTGATAAGTTCCCGTGACAAGAAACTGCATATAACATTGCATTGGCATAATGGCGGCTGACGAATATAGGCTCAACTTTCTACTACTATTTAGCTTTTGTGCTATATTCGGCTGAAGGAATGCTATTTCCGCCACAACGCCAATGCTTCACCGATGTGCCGCCATTCGGCGACACATCGTGAGAAGGTTTCCCCAGAAAAGAATCTGTAAAGAACTGTGTTTACTCCGGCATAGAGAAATTTACCTTTACTCATATTTGGATGAACAGATAAAGTTTGGTAGTTTTGAAGAAATGAAAGGCGTTTTGCGTCAATACGAGAGATGTGCCGCCATTCGGCGGCACATCGGGAGGCGGATTCCACCCATAGATGCACGCCGCCAACGGCGTAAGTTAAGGGCTTTACTCAATTATTTCACAAACAAACTCCGTTTGCATTCAGTAACTGCGTAAATCCGCCTCACGTTATAGCCAATTTTAGAAACGACACTTAGAATGATTGTAAAATGTAAAAATTGTTTACCAAAAGAAGGAATTGATATTCCAGATTTTTCTATTTCAGAAAAGAGCAAGTTAATGGCGTTGAAAGTTCAATCACCTCTTAATTCGATAAAATACATTATTGATAATTTGAAAATTAACCACAGGGATGCAAAATATATTGTAACTCACATTAACGAAATTTATGGACAATGTAACCGATGTAAATTTGACAGTCTTGATGAAGAGCATATAAATTGCCCAAAATGTGGCGCCTTAAATTTTAATTGGAAAATTGACAATGGAACAGAAATTTAAATTGTGGTTAGAATTTGAAGAAGTCGACCCTGAAAATTGGGACATTGAAAACGAGTTTTGCAATATTCACGTTGACTTGGAAGACGGACGACATTACGGACTTAATGTTTGGACATATAACTTTTTACAGACCGCAATTGACCAAGAAAAAAAAAGCGGAGATAATTTAAACGGACTTTATCAAAAACCACCTGACTTATTTGTAAAGGAATTGACAAGGGAATGTATTGAACGGACAATTGAAGACTTACTTAAAATTGACGATTTAGAAAAAGTATTAAACCCAAGTATTTATGACAAACGATATCAGAATTAGAAAAACTGGCTATAACATCGGTAACTGTTGCACAACTCATCTATAATTTTTTGAAAAAAGGTGATAATGGGATAAAGGGTGTGGTGAACACCACAGCAAAAATATTTTATTTTTGAGCGCTTGTATGGTTTATTGAAGAAATTGTTACCATCAATTTACTCTTTATTTTCTTTTTTGTACATCTATCAATAATTCTCTGAGTATTGCTTTCTCTTTTATGTGGGTCAAATGTTTTTTGTGAGTGAATTCAACAGCTTTTTCAATACAGTACTTTCCTTTTTCAAAATTATCATGGATTGATTGGAATCACCGACGAAAAATCATGAAGAAAGGGCTATGAAGATTCTCGGCAGTAAAGATTGTCACTACAATATGTTGGTTTAGTTCTTATCAAAGGAACACTGGTGGAAAGACTGTCTAAAACAAACTAAAATCCGAGTAAAAATAAGCAAGTGGAAAACTACGTCTCTGCGGGTTAAGCACATAGATCTCGAATAACCGTAACTTAGCATGTACAAAGGAAAGTTCAATGCTCGGAATTTACAAACCAACAACGCTGCAAGGTAATCTTGATCGCGATAAGTATTTTGAAGGATGGTTTCAAAAGATCTATTCAAAGGAATATAATGCATCTATTCTGATTATCTATGGTTATGCTACCCGAAATACCGAAGATAGATTTGGATTCATTCAGATTCTCCTTCCCCAAAAAGCACCTGAAATCATCTATTGTAACAGAAATGAGATTACTTGCGATCCTGACGGGCATATCGTTCAAATGGGAGAGAATCTGCTGACCACCGAGATAATTCTCATTAATTCGAATGACATCAATGTTCGTTTGAAATTGACAAACAATAAAGTGATTCGAACATTCAAAAATTCAATGGGCTATCATTACTTCGTCCCAAATCTTCCGTGCTATCACTCCGTTTTGAATACGGCACATCAAGTTTCAGGCGAAATACAACAAAAGGATGTACGGTATATTCTTAACAATGAAATGGGATATTTGGAGAAAAATTGGGGAACTTCTTTTCCGAAAAGTTATATTTGGCTTCATGCCGTTGATCCTCATGATTCTAAGGTAAGCATGCTGTTTTCCATAGCTGAAATTAAATGGTTCGGTATAAAATTTATAAAACATGTTGGACACTTTCATTTTGATGATAAACAAATTGATTTGCGCTCCTTGAAGAATTTTGCTGTTTCTCATCAAATGCCAAGTAAAGATACATATCAGATTCTCATGAGAAGTAAAACAATACAAATAGAAATTTCAATTGTGTTTGGAGACAATATTCTATTCAAAGGACCTCAAGGCGGTGTTTTATCAAGTGATATTATTCACTTTCCTGATACTGATGTTCAAATTCGATTTACTGAAAACAACAAAATTCGTAAGTTCCATCTCATTGGAAACTTTGAGAATATAGGTAATTTTTGATTTTGACAGATGATAAATCATATCAATATACACCACTCTACACATTACATCAACACGATAAACTAAGAAAAAATATGATTCAAGCAATTTCTTACCATGTGTTCCATGGATTCAGAACATATTTGCAATTTCATGGTTTTAGGTAACAAAGCACGGTTCGATATACGATAAGCAAGTTTTCTCATTGACATACTTTACGCCACAGAAACAATCTCATTGCATAAGATTTTATTTTGTAATGATATAAGGTATTGTCACATTGCTTGCATATTGTTGAGACAAGTTCAACATATATTTGGCTGAACAAACAAAGTTTTGTAGTTTTGAGGGAATGAAAGGCGGATTGCGTCGGTACGGGATTTGTTGCCAATACTACATAGTCACAGAGATCAATGAACAATTCAAAGAAAATAGTAACCCAAATGCCAAACGCCAAAACGTTAGGCGACATAGTAACACAAGTGTACACGAAAAACAAGAACTGAAAAAAACAACAAAAACAATTTGTAATTTTGCTGATATGAATGACAAAAAACTTTACATAATTGCGGGTTGCAATGGAGCAGGAAAAACAACTGCCTCGTTTACAATTTTGCCCGAGATTTTAGATTGTCAAGAATTTGTCAATGCAGACGAAATTGCAAAAGGACTTTCGCCTTTTCAGCCTGAAAAAGTTTCTTTTGAAGCGGGAAGAATAATGCTAAACAGAATTAACGAACTGCTTTCTAAAAACGAAAATTTTGCATTTGAAACGACCTTATCAACCAAAAGTTATAAAAGCAAAATTAACGAAGCAAAATCTAAAGGTTATCAAGTAACATTATTATTCTTTTGGCTCCAAAACATTGAGTTAGCAAAAGAGCGTGTAAAAGTCAGGGTTTTGGAAGGTGGACACAATATCCAAGCAGAAATTATCGAAAGAAGATATATAAGAGGAATTAAAAATTTATTCGACATCTATCTTCCTATTGTTGACGGAGCATTTATTTTTGACAATTCAGAAGCACAACACGAATTAATTGCAGACAAACAATTAGGCGATTCAATAAACATTCTAAACATAGACAAGTTTAATCTTTTAAAAAATTACTATGACAAAAACTGAAAAACATATAGAAGAAAAAAACAAAATACTAAAAGGACTTGAAAAAGTGCATGAAAAACTTTTAGAATTCAAGAAAACGAAAAATAGTGAACTCGTTATTTTGCGTGACAACAAAATAGTCAAAGTAAAACCTGAATAAAAGCATATCGCCTAACAATAGTAACTCTTCCACAACTCATAGATAATTTTTTAGAAAAATTAGTGATAATGAGCACTCCCCTATAGTTGATATTTGGCTGAACAAACAAAGTTTTGTAGTTTTGAGGGAATGAATGACGGATTGCGTTAATACGAGAATTAGCACCAATTTTAAGACGACACTATACATGACAATAGACACTAATCAATATTATCAGCGACTTGAGAAAAAGATTAACAGTTTTTCTGTCCGACTAATGAGCGACACTAAGTGGACAAAGGTGTTTAAGACATTGTCCGAGTATTATGCAATAATAAACAAGTGTCTTATAAAGGATATTTGGGATGACGTTTTAAGGGAAATTGATATACCATCAGTTGAAAATTATAGTACAACATTTCATAACAGCGGAATTAAAGACGTAATGACTGGCGGACCTTCCCTTTTTAAAGAAATAGAATGGATTGAATTTCCAAGTAATTGGTTAATTGAACGAGAAATGAGAAATGAAAAATTAGAACCACATAAACGCTCGCAAGACATTTTAAAAATAAAAGAATGCTTATTAACTATTGGACAGCTTGAAATCGAAATGACAACAGACAAACTAATTTTATATGGTTATAAATAAGACAATAAAATTCTTGTATAACACCCACCTTACCTCAGGCGGGGCAGCCGTTCTTCTTACATATCTACTTCAGTACATAAATTCTCCGAATCATTCATAGCAAATATAATAATACCATTAACAATATAAAAAATGCAAGATATATTATTTGATTTTATAGCAAAATATATTTCTCTGACAGAAGAAGAGAAAAATGCAATTATTTCTTTGGATATTTTTCGATCAGTAAAAAAGGGAACTATTCTACTCACAGCAGGACAAAAATCCAAAGACAGTTATTTTGTTCTAAAGGGCTGCATCCGTACATATTATATTGTTGATGGTGAAGAAAAAACAACTGCTTTCTACACAGAAATGGAAGCATTGACTCCCCCTTGTGTCATAAGCAAAACCCCGTCCGAATACTATGTAAGTTGCATAGAAGATTCTATATTGACAATTAGCAATACTGATATGGGAGTAGAGGTAAACAGTAAATTTCCCAAATTTGATATAATGTGCAGAATATTATCCGAAGAACTATTAGCTAAGCAACAAATAGACTTTGATAAATTTAAAACTTCCTCACCCGAGCAACGATATCTGAACTTACTGCAAAACAGACCTGACCTTATCCAACGTGTGCCACAGCATCAATTAGCAAGCTATCTCGGCATCAAACCTCAATCATTAAGCAGACTAAGAGCAAGGATTTTTGAAAAAAAGAGGTGAAATGCATTTCTTAACTTAAGTGAACGAATTATTGCATCTCCCCTCTCTAATTTTGCACTATCGTTTCACTTAGAAAGTAAAGAAATGCACAAGAAGATTGTAGGTATTGTATTTGTCATTATAATGACAAATATGCTTCAACTCAAAGCTCAATATGATGAATCAGACACCACATATAAACGGTGGTATGTTGGGAGCACCCTCTATCTTTTGGGAAATTTTGTTGAAAAGCGCAACCCTGAGTATGTCCAAGTAAATTTTGGATATAGAATAACACCTAAAGATATTATTCATTTTAGGTTCAAAAGATCGGTGTATGATTGGCCCTTAGGTACGCCGTGGGAAAAAATCTTCGATGGAACAGAAGACATCTACCCGGGACATGCACGCATACTTGCACCTACATTAGGGTATCAGCGATTTTGGTGGGAAGGAGTTTATACTTCTGTGTATGCTTTGAATGCCTTTGAAAAATATATGGATGAGAATAATAAAACAATTGGAAACGGATATACATTATATCTCGACTTCTATGTGGGGTACCACTTCACTTTTTTTAATAATCTTTTCTTTTTTGAGCCGGCTATTGGCATAAGTTATTGGCCCCTACGAACAAATATTCCGGAATCGTTTAAATCTGTAGAAAAGCAATGGCCCGATTACTTTATCCAACCCGGATTTGATTTTGGGTTTAATTTTTAATATTCGTTTTGGTCAAACAAAAATCTGAAGGAATAATAAAGCTCCATCTGAGACAAATACGGTATAAAATCTACAGAAAATACTTCCATAACACAAAAGTCCGAGCTATGCTGCTATCAAATCTCAATCATTAAGCAGACAAAGAGCAAGAATTTTTGAAAAAAAGAGGTGAAATGCATTTCTTAACTTAAGTGAACGAATTATTGCATCTCCCCTCTCTAATTTTGCACTATCGTTTCACACATAGAGTATAGATATGCAAAAGAAATTATTCTTCCTTGTTTCTGTCATAATAATGGCAAGTACGTTCCAACTCAAAGCTCAATATGATGAATCAGACACCACATATAAACGGTGGTTCATTGGGACTTCTTTATTTGTTTTGTTTGGTAATGTATTGGAAGACACCAATCCACCTGATTTTTTTCAACTTGATATTGGGTATAGGATTACGGGAAAAGACATTGTGAGAATTTCGCCAAAGACGTGGAAATATGCTTGGCCCAATGGCATTCATCCATTTTTAAACGATGCCTATAAAAAGCCCGAAGAAAGATTCCCCGGCTATATTCGTGAATATGGTGCAACACTATCTTATCAACGATTCTTATGGGAGGGTTTCTATGCCCAACTTGATATTATGCCAACATGGCAAGTTTTTGTGAATGATAATGGTAAAAAAATTGATGATGGCTTCCAAATCTTCAATTCATATCGTTTTGGCTATCATATCAAACTGTTTAATGATACATTTTTCTTTCAACCATCAATTTGTGTTACCCACCGTGCTTATCACACACAATTACCTGACGGGTTTAAGCAGTTGGATGATAAATGGTCTAAATTTATTTTCCCCGAACCGGGACTTAATGTCGGATTTAATTTTTAATTGATATTCTATGAATGCACATACTGTACCGGAAGACATCAAAGTCAATGTGAAATTGAAACTTGCTGCGCTGTGGACAAGTTTAATGTTTCTTATCATCTATCTGGATTATTTCCATTTATATATGCCCGATTCACTGAAAGATATAATAGCGGGTAAGGTATTTGTATTTGATATTACGCAACTTTTTCTTTTGGCAGCACTCGCCATGATTGCAATTCCTGCGCTAATGATTTTCCTTTCCATTGCTCTGCCTGCTACAATAAATCGCCCGGCAAATATCATGATTGCAGCAATTAATATACCCTTACTATTGTTTAATTTGGCAGGTGTGGCATGGATTCACATGATCATTGGTGCTGCCATAGAGATTGCTCTTCTTTGTCTCATTCTTTATTATGCATGGAAATGGCCTCGTCTTGAGGCATGAAGAACATCTAAAGGGAAAAGACATAAAAAGTATGCGTGAATAATTTTTTCTCACCATGCTCGTTATTGTTTGAGTGAATATTATTGTTCATCTCATCACTCTTACTATACATTTTTCATTGGTTCAGACGATATTGTGATTGAACCATAAAAGAAGGAAAAAATACATTATGAATATTTCCCTGATAAAAGGACGTACAATATTTCTTGTTGATGCAATTGGTGCTTTTGTTTCGGCTATTTCTTTACTAGTTCCCTACCTCTTCAAAGAAGTCTTTGGAATGCCTCAAAGTATATTGACCATATTCATTACTATTGCAATAGCTTACTCACTCTATTCAATCACTGTTTACCTTAGCAATACGCCAAAATGGAAATCGTACTTACTTATAATTGCATTGTTAAATATAGGTTACTGTTTGTTTACAATGTATCACGTTTTCAATAATATGAACACAATCACACTCTATGGATATTTGTACTTTGTTGGCGAAATACTGATAATCCTCACACTCTCGGGCTTTGAACTTAGACTGAGCAGAGCAAAAAAACAAGATTAAGAGGTGAAGCACGAACAATTTAATCAAACCCGACAAGTACACTTAAGTTGAGAACACTATTGCTACGAGGGATAAAGTTTTGTCTGTCTTGCCAAAGTTTTGTAGTTTTGGGGGAAGGAAAGGTGAATTGGACCAAAAGAAGAAATATTGCTAAGCTAAGAGCATTATTTTTATTGGAAGTCAAGATGCTAACATATAGTTCTGCGAATAAGAACCCGAATAGTGCGAAAAGTATTGTACATTTATATAATAGATATGAGTCCACTAAATTGCAAAAAGTTATTGAGTATTGTTCTGTTTTTTATTTCGGTACAATCGTGTCAATGCTGCATTAATGAGTATCGAGTACTTATAGACGGCACATCAGTACTCGTAGATGTCGGTACAAATACATTACCAAGTGGACGATTTAGTAGAATTGGTAAATCTCTTTTGTTACAGAAATTACATAACGCTGACAGTGTTTATCGTTTAACAGGTAAATTGGAAGATTATTCCGATATGGGAGTACTCTTAGTTTACACAGGTCAATATGTCAAAGCAAAACAGATATTTCAAGAGATTGAACATAAATCTCCCGGGCTTTATCAAACTGCTGCCAACCTTGGAACAACGTATGAATTACTTGGACAAAATGATTCTGCATTGTATTGGATAAAAAAAGCAGTTGAGATAAACCCTACATCGCATCACAGTTCTGAATGGATACATATAAAAATACTTCAAGCCAAATTAAAAGCTAAGGATAATCAAAAGTATTTGTGGGAACATTCAATTCTATCGCTTGACTTTGGTGAAGACAAAATTCCGGTAAATAAAACTAATCGTGACCTCCATAATTTGCGAAAACAGCTTTATGCACAGCTAAACGAAAGAATGTATTTTATAAAGCCCAAAGACCCGATTGTTGCACATTTATTATTTGATTTAGGCAATATTTGTGCCTTGACAACCGATGTACAAAACACGCTGCAAGTGTATCAAGAAGCAAAGCACTATGGGTACACTCAGAACTCGTGGATAAAAGAATTTCTCATTTAGAACAAGTTCAATGGATTGGTGGATTAAAAAGGACGATACTTGATTGGATTGTCATAGCAATTTTATTGGTAGTTCTAATAATAGGAATTGACGGAATATTGTTATTGTATAAACGAACAAAAAACAAAATTAAGTGATGAAACACGAACAATTCAATCAAACCCGACAAGTACACTTACGTTGAGAACACTATTGCTACGAGGGATAAAGTTTTGTCTGTCTTGCCAAAGTTTTGTAGTTTTGGGGGAATGAAAGGTGAATTGGGTTACGATGAGAAACTGATAACACTTCAATGAAAATCAATAAAACTCTCATATTTATATTTTTCCATTTGATAACAACCTTATCATTTGGTCAAATCAATTCTGAAAATAGGACATCTGAGTTAATTGAAAAATTGAATTGGGGTTCTATAAAAATTGATTGTCAACTAATTTTGATTTTAACTCAAACTGATTCAGTATCAAATGAGTTAGTAAAAATAGGAAAACCTGCAACAGAAAAACTTCTTTCTTCAATAAAAGTCCCAAATAAAACTGTTGCAATTCATATAATTTTAACAAGAATTTATGAAGATACAGAGCAAAAAGCAGAAGGATTAGGCACAGTATATATTTATAAAAATTGCAAAGAATTACACGGTTGGCATCATGTATATAATGGAATATTTTGGAGTTGGAACTCTGAAGAAGGAGAGTCTATTAACCAAAACCAAATTGATAGTGCTTTTACTTATTGGCATAAGAAATTGATTTCAAAAGAACCTGTTCAAATGCAGAACAGAAAAGAAATTTTTTCAATTCTTGATAAAGAAGCTAAAATCAAATTTCCTTGTATTGACGAATAGATAATACAAACAATCAAACAAAGTTCAACATCGTAATTTAGAAAAAATTATTAAGTTAAATTTAGTACATGAAAACATATCTGAAAGTTTGGTTGTAAAGTAAAAACTTCGTACAATACCGGTAAGTCTTCCTCCAAAACAGTATTTCACATTGCATTTTGCCATCACTACATCTTAGGGAGCATTATTTTTTGGTACTCTCACAGCCATTACAATGGTGACTTTGAGCAAAGCTGTCGGATTCTATTTGAAATGTGGAATGTGATAATGAATAATCATTTTCTATTTTAGTACGGACATCCGCCAATATTTCTTCATGGGAACGGCTACCATCACTGACAATATGGGCACTGACAGCATTATTATCTGTGTCTATTTGCCATACATGAACATCATGAACATTGATGACTCCCTCTATTGATAATATTGTGGCTTCTATCATAGCTCTGTCTGCACCTTTAGGCGCGACATCCATAAGAATCCGCGCAGCCGAACGCACTAATTTATATCCATTCCGCACAATAAACACAATAATTAATAAGGATAAAACAGGGTCAATCCATTCAATATGGGTAAAGTGCATAATGATGCCACCAATTATCACTGCCAATGATGACAATAAATCCGACATCACATGTAAATATGCACTGCGCGTGCTGAGATGATGCGATTTATAAAGCACTATGGCACTTATTCCATTAGCAATAAAACCAAATCCGGCAACAGCTAACATCGTGTCACCATGCACATGCTCCGAATGACCTAAAAGTCTTTCTACCGCTTCTTTTATCACTAATACGCATACCGACAATAATACCACACCATTCACAAGTGCCGCAATTATTTCAACACGTTTAAATCCAAAAGTAAATCGCTGTAATTTTTTTTTATCGTTTTTGGATGCTTCATATAAACGCAAAGCCAGATATGCCACCAATAAAGCTCCGACATCCGTAAGCATGTGCCCCGCATCGGCACGTAAGGCAATACTGTTTGCTATATAACTGCCTATAAGTTGTACCACCATTATACTTGCTGTGGTAATCATGGCAATAAGCAAAGAACGTCTGTCTTTACCTATATGATCAATATGGGAATGATGATGGTCGGAATGGTCATGAGTATGATTATGATGGGAATAATGATGCGACATATCTGTATATCTACGTTCAAAAAAATATTATTTTGCAAGAGTAAAACCCATTCCCGTAAGAATTTTTTTTACTTTTTCGCTATGCTCCCCTTGTATTTCAATGGAATTATCCAATACACCGCCTCCGGCACCACATTGCGATTTAAGTTTACGAGCAATATCGTCTAATTCGGCGGGTGTGGACTGAAATCCCGTAATAAGAGTAACTGTTTTTCCTTTTCGTCCTTTACTGTCATGAACTACTTTTAATTTTTGCGGTTTGCCATCATAACCCTTTTTGACGGACTGTTGTTCTTGTTTTCTGTCCGATTCCGGTAATAATGAAGCTAAATCGGACAATGAAGATAACTTTTGCATAGTGTGAAAATGCGTATAATTATATGAAAAGATTGATGTATGGAATAAAATCAATGATAGTGCATATATTTACACTACTTATCCATGCCTAATTTTTCGGCTAAAGTCAGCACAGCGCTAACATAATCTTTGCTATTATTGTAATGGAACACAGCTTTTTCATGTGATTCTCTATCCTTGCGCCATCCATTAACCGATAAATAATTTGCCACACTAAAAATAGCGTCTTGCTCATCGAATAAATTGATTTTTCCATCGCCGTCACCGTCCACTGCCCATGAACGATAACTTGACGGCAAAAATTGCGATAAACCGAAGGCACCGGCGAATGATCCTTTTATATCGAGAACATCGGCATGATAGCGCGAACGCATGGAATCGAGAGCCATTAATTGATCTATTGCCCACGCCGATTTTTTATTTGCTCTTTGTTCTATTTTTTTCTCTAATTCATACAGCCCTGTCGTATCTTTTTTTTCTGATAATTCTTGGCGAACGACATTTTTATTTTTTTCAATATTTTCAGGACGATTGGCTAAGGCAACCGATAAGAACACACTTGCAATGGAATGATTGCCTGTAATTTTTCCGAATTTTGTTTCTATCCATAAAATGGACGTGATGGCTTGTTTGGGCACATTGTACTTGGCTGCTGCACTATCAAGGTCACGGGAATGTTGTTCCATAAAAGAGACCCCCTTATTCACCGAATACGCATCATGATGTTGGCTGTAATCGGTTGGTTTTCTATAGCCCGTCACATTAATTTTGACAAGCGACTCTTTGAACTGCACTCGGCTGTCAGTCATCAGGCGCACTAAAAATGCAGTGTCCATGCCTTTTTGCAAAAGCGGTTGCATTATCGGAGCAAAAACCGCATGGTTTGAAGAGTGCCAATATTCCGGCAGATACAAAGCGATGCCCGTGCGTGGTGGTGGCGGAGTTGCTTCCTTCGATTGTGACGGAGCCGAACCGCATGAGCGGAACAATAACATACCCGCCGCCATTATCCATAATGACGATACCGAAAAACGCAGATATAATGAATGTGATTTCACCTGATGAATATTCCTTAGAAACAGATTTACTACTGCCATTGAACTGTGAAAAAGCACTGCTTACCCACAGATGTTTATTGTTTTCTTCCTAATTTGCACTCTGATTTGCGAGTACAACGATTCTAAACCGCTATTGTTTTTATGAACGAATATACTAATTCTCTTGATTTTGCGTGCCGGCTTGACAATGCCGACGAGCTTCATCATTTTCGCGGACGCTTCCATTTTCCGTGTTTTCAAGACAATACCATTTTTTACTTTTGTGGTAATTCTTTGGGGTTAATGCCAAAAACCGTTCAATATGCCTTACTTCATGAGCTTGAAGATTGGCACAAATACGGCGTTGAAGGTCACTTCATGGCACGTAATCCTTGGTTCAGTTATCATACCTTGCTTCGGGAACCTCTTGCCATGCTCACAGGCGGGCTACCCTCCGAAGTTGTCTGTATGAATACCCTCACCGTGAATCTCCACTTGATGATGGTATCGTTTTATCGTCCAACACAAGAACGCTTCAAAATTATCATCGAAGCCGGAGCTTTTCCATCCGACTATTATACCGTAGAGACACAAATAGCGTTCCATGGTTACAACCCCGAAACAGCACTTATCGAAATTGCACCCCGCGAAGGTGAAACAACCCTCCGCACAGAAGACATTGTTCGCACTATCGAAGAGCATGGCTCATCTGTGGCTTTGGTGCTTTTCAGTGGTGTGCAGTATCAGACGGGGCAACGTTTTGACATGAAAGCTATCACCGAAGCCGCGCATAGCATTGGTGCAAAAGCAGGTTTCGATTTGGCTCATGCCATTGGCAATGTGGAATTGGCTTTGCATGATTGGGATGTGGATTTTGCTGCTTGGTGTTCCTACAAATATCTGAACTCGGGTCCCGGTGGCATAGGCGGGGTTTTTGTTCATGAACGTCACGGCTCATCGCCCGATGTACCTCGTTTCGGGGGCTGGTGGGGCTATGAAGAATCCACACGTTTCCAAATGAAGAAAGGATTTAAACCTTCACAAGGGGCTAATGGCTGGCAATTATCGAATGCTCAAGTGTTTCAAATGGCTGCACTCAAAGCATCGCTCGATATATTTCAAGAAGCAGGTTTTGATACGCTATGTGCAAAACGAGATCAATTGACGGCTTTTCTTGAATTTCACATTAACGATATGCTCGACAATAATCCCGCAATTCCGCTCACTGTGCTCACACCCAAAGAAAAAGAGCAGCGCGGTGCGCAATTATCTCTCGCTTTTTCTGAAAGAGGAAAAGAATTACATAAAAAATTAACGGATATAGGCATTATCGGTGATTGGCGCGAACCCAATATTATTCGTATTGCACCCGCACCACTGTATAATTCCTTTACCGATATTTATCATTTCCGCACTGCATTAGAAACACTGTGCGCAGAAATGTGGCCTCATTAATAGACATTATTTATTCAAAGGTGATAATAGTATGGAAGTAAAAAATTACTTATTTCTTATGCTCATGGCAATTGCCGGAGGTGTTTTTGCGCGAAGTGCTGCACGCCTTTTACAATACTTGAGTTTTGCCAAACCGGAAATACGATGGGATAATATTCCGGCTCGTATAAAACAAACATTACTTGTCGGTTTTGCACAAACAAAAATTCTTCGCGATAAAGTCGCGGGTCCTATTCATGCCGGTATTTTCTGGGGATTTCTTATCCTGTTAGCAGCCGCCACAGAATCTGTGTTGGAAGGTATTCACCCCGCTTTAGGACTTAACTTTTTAGGACCGATATATTCCGTGATGTCAATTCTCATTGATATATTTTGCTTGATGATTATTGCCGGAACTATGATGTCACTATGGCGACGTTATGTTTCTAAAATTAAGCGTTTGCAAGTGGAAGCCGAAAAAGTGGAAGCCGCAATGATTTTACTGACCATTTTTTCTATTGTCACATCATTATTATTCCAAAATTCTGCACGAGTGGCAATGGATGCCGATTTTTCATGGGCTGTCCGTCCGGTTTCTTCATTTATTGCTCAAACACTCTTCTCAGGCTTTTCTTATGGAACATTGCATTTTATCTTTGAAGCATGTTGGTGGATTCATATCATATTAATTTTGGGATTTACCAATTATTTGCCCTATTCGAAGCACTTGCATGTTTTGACTTCCATTCCGAATGTGTTTTTCTCTAAAATTACTTATCCCAATGTATTGGAGAAAATTGATTTTGAGCAAGACAATATCACGCGCTTTGGTATCAATGATATTGAGGATTTTTCATGGAAAACTATTCTTGACGGTTATACCTGTACGCATTGCGGACGATGCACCAGCGTATGTCCTGCTAATACAACAGGTAAAGTACTTGACCCGCGCGAAATTATTGTGCAAATTCATCATCGCACAATGGAAAAAGGTCCTTTACAATCCAAAATTGCCGATTATGCGCTCAATGCCTCACGCCAAGAGCGGAAACAAGCAGCTGAACATATTTTAACGGGTATCAGCACTGCCGAATACACAGAATTGGAGCAAGAAATATTTACCGAAGTCTTAAATGAGCAAGAACAAAATATATGGAATAAAAAATTAATCGGCGATTATGTCAATCCCGATGCCTTATGGCAATGTACAACCTGCGGTGCATGTATGCAAGAATGTCCCGTCAATATTGAGCATGTGCCCGCCATTGTCGGTATGCGCCGTTCAATGGTCATGATGGAATCGGCATTTAATGAAGAGTCCGCAATTTTACCGGATATTTATGGTAATATGGAAAATAATAGTGTGCCATGGGGCGGATTTTCCGAAAGCGACCGCGCGGCATGGGCTGAAGGTACGGGCATAAAAACCGCCGCCGAAGATGCTGACATGGAAGTATTATTCTGGGTTGGATGTGCAGGCAGCTTTGATGACAGAGCAAAAAAAATTACTCTTGCCTTTGCTGAATTAATGACTCTTGCCGGAATTAATTTCCGTATTCTTGGCACCGAAGAACGTTGCACCGGCGACCCCGCGCGCCGATCGGGTAATGAATATCTTGCCGATATGCTAACAAAAATGAATGTAGAAACATTGAATATGTATAATGTCAAAAATATTGTGACCACATGTCCACATTGTTTTAATACATTAAAAAATGATTATCCGCAATTTGGCGGTAATTATGAAGTGTCACATCATTCGCAGTATATTCGCTCATTAGTTTCTTCGGGACGTTTGCACATTGATAAAAATTCCGGCATATCCGAACAAGCGATTGCTTATCATGATTCATGTTATCTGGGCAGATATAATGATGAATATGAAGCACCGAGAGCGACATTAACCAATATTCCCGGCTTAGAAATTCTTGAGGTAGAACGCTCCGAAAGTCGTGGTTTTTGTTGCGGTGCCGGTGGGGCAAGAATGTTTATGGAAGAGCATGTCGGTGAGCGAGTTAATGTCAACAGAACCAATGAATTATTGGCAACAGGAGCAGATACTATTGCCGTGAATTGTCCATTTTGCACCACCATGATTACCGATGGCGTGAAAGCAGCAGAAAAAATAGACAGCGTGCGCGTGCGTGACATCAGTGAAATTATTCTTGATGTAGTGAAAAAATAATATTCTGCATTGCATTATTCTCAGCCCTTTTGTTTATACAAGAGGGCTTTTTTTTTGCATAGATAGCGACGCATCGGCACGAGCTTATGGACTCAGGAATGTGATAAAAAAAAGCATTGCAAAAGCGGATCAGTGAACCTGTAAAGCGATGTTTTTACTCCGGCATAGGACATTCCCTTTGTTCATGTTTGGGTGGATACACAAAATTTTGTAGTTTTGAGGGAATGAAAGGTGTTTTACATATTGCGGGTTCTACGGTCTTTACAGAATGAAAAACTCCTTTAGAACATCTATACATCTTGGCATATACGCAAATAGAAGTGAAAGACATGATAAAAACCGTAAACGAATTTATTGCATTTATACAAAGCGACAACACGACCGATCAATTTCGTGCCAGGTATGACAATGCTGATATTAAAATTTGGCTCGAGATTATTAAAAATTACCCCGATTTCAAGACTTGGGTAATCCATAATAAGACAGTTCAAATAGAAATACTTGAAATACTTTGTGCTGACAAAGACCCGAATATACGCTCTGACATCGCGAAAAAACTAAAAATAAATGACTTCATTTTTAATATACTTTCGGTTGACCCAGACGAAAACGTTCGGTACGCATTAATGTGCAATACAGTTTTATCGGTTGACAAAATCAAGAAAATAAAAGTTGACGACTCTACTTGGCTGACAGAAAAGCTTGCTGACATAATAAACATTCAAATGCCAATCAGGAGAAACACATTTTACGGTAACGATTCGCTCATAGATAGTTACATAGAATTATCGAAACACAGTCACCCACATTGGGCAGACTTTGGAAAATCAATGGTAATGTTTTTGACAGCAGCTAATAGGTTGTTTAAAACAACAGAGGTTTGGGGATATACATCACATCATGAACTCAAACTACAGGCTGAAAACACCTTGCATGCTCCATGTTATGTACAAATTGCGCCCACAGTAGGAGGAGAGGAAGATTATGAGATTTCCTACGTGATGCCTGTCAATAAAGCTCCTTTGAAGCACGCTGTGGTTAGCGGAATTGCTAATTCTCTAGATGAAGCAATGTATTATTTGCTAGTTGCAATGAAAGAATCCGATGGTTGGAAAGAAAGTAGCGAGTTGTTAGAACTACTTTCGAAATATTGAAGCATCATAATCTGCTCATTACTCAACAGCCCTCACTCTTCCCCAACTCATCGGTGATTGTTGAGAACTATAAGTGGTATTGGGATACTAACATGAAGAATTGTGTTTGGGTGGACAGACAAAGTTTTGTAGTTTTGAGGAAATGAAAGGTGCTTTGCGTGAATATGGGAGGGGTACCTTACAAATTTACAAAAGTACTTCATAGACAGACTACGTTTGTTTTCAGTAACTGTACAATCCATAGCCCTATATAGCGCATTGTAAAACATGCAGGAATCATGCAATGTAACCTAAATAATATAGTTTAAAATAGTTTAATACTTAAATATGTTCAATACAATTGAAATAGACAGAAATAATCTGACAATAATGGGAGTTGAATTTTCGGATTTGAGAACCTTAGAAAACACTGCAAATGCTTTGGGGAGTAATATGTTTGAAGGTTTTAAACCGACTCCGAAAGGTATTGAAATAATAAGAGACTATGTGACAGGTACAATATCACTAACGGAACTTGTTGTATTGGCTAAGCAAAAATCCTATGTCTAATTCTTACAGATACATAGACACCGACTATACCTACGCTGATCCCAAGTAAGGAATTTTAAGAAATTTAGAAGATATTTCTGACCCCGATGTATTACTCTTTGTTGAGAGTGCAGCCGTAACGAAACGACTGAAAGAACTTTACGAAAGCCCTATAAAAATCACAGGAATTGACAGTCTTTTTGAAATTCATAGGCACTTATTCCAAGACATTTACGTTTGGGCAGGAAAAAAACGGATTGTTGAAATAAGCAAAGACGGCAAACAGTTTTTTCCTACTTCACATTTTGACAACGCTTTCAGATACATTGACCAATTAATTGCCGAGTTCAAGAAAATCCCGAAAGACAATAAGCGAAAGTTAGCCGAACTTTTGGCAGAAATTTTAGATAATGTCAATTATGTACACCCATTCAGAGAAGGAAATGGACGAACACAAAGAGAGTTTTTAAGACTGTTAGCTTTGGACAAAAGTTTGACCTTAAATCTTAACCCTCCAAATAACAAAAGTGTTTATGAACGATATATGAATGGGACAATTGAGAGTGATATTACAACATTGACTGAGCTTATTTTTGAACTGATTGCAACTGAAAATCATGAAGACTAACAGCCCTCACTCTTCCCCAACTCATCGGTGATTGTTTAGAACTATAAGTGGTATTGGGATACTAACATGAAGAATTGTGTTTGGGTGGACAGACAAAATTTTGTAGTTTTGAGGAAATGAATTACGTTTTGCGTGAATGAGAGAGTGAGTATTCATAATTAGAACCTATGCTAGATGACTTTCAAATAGAACTTAAAAAATCCTTTCGTTCTTATCATAAGATGAGGACAATAAAGGAATGCTTTTATCACAAGAAGGACGAGTGCAAAGGAAGAATTAAGCACGCCCACAGCCTGCAACGTAATAAGAGGCTTTCAATTCTTGAAGAAGAAATAGATGGAAATAGTATGTTATACACTTTCACAGAATTCGAAATAGGGAAAGAAGTATTTATTAAAAAACTGATTCCAATTGGAAAGGGAAAAGCATCCGCTTTTTTCGGATTTTGTGATTTTCATGACACTAATTTGTTTTCGGAGATTGAAAATAAAGAGTACATAGATTCTGATTATCATCATTTCTTACATTCATATAGATCATTTGCGCATTCATATCATAGAAAAAATGAAGAAATGAAAGGAAACTCTAGTATTAGCCAAATCAACAAAAGTTGTTCTGACGATTTTAATAATGAGATTCTTCATGGAAATACCTTAGCAATAAATGACTTACATTACTATAAGAAATTTCTAGACAAATGGATAGAGAATAAAGAATATGACAGATTGGATTATCTGACTGTTGTTTTACCAGAACTACACCCAATTGCTTGTTCATCTTTGATAAGTCCATTTTATAGCCTAAAAGGTCATAGTATAAACGTTCATGATAATCCTAATATTCCATGGTCACCAATAATGTTAACTGTACTTCCTGATTTCACACAAACGATTATCATTCTTGCAAGTTTCCCTGATGATAAGAATGGATTACTTTTCCTAGATGAACTTAGAGAATTAAATGAATATCAATTCAAAAGAGCTATATCTACTTTGTTAATATATTTTGCAGAAAATACATTTATTAGTCCATCATTATGGAAAAATTTAGGTCAAGAACGACAAGACTTACTATGTCGAGAATTGGAAAAGGGGATAACTTTAGGACTAACTGAAACACCGAAGAAGTTCGAATTTAGCAAACTAAATCTCTTTAAAAAGCAGTATAAGTATGTGTAAAATAACAAAAGCTAACAACAACTATATTTAAATTGCCGCATTTCAATTGCGGCGGTGCTCGCAATAAGCCGTGTAGCTCACAACAAAAGCGGTACGGGGTGATAGGATTGCAACCGCCATACCCACACTTCGCAAAGCTGATAACAATCGTGCATCATATTAAAAAACAGAAATGAACATAAAATTAAAATTGATATATCTTATACTCATATTGACACTCAACTTTTCCTGTATTGAAAAAAAATCAATAGAAAATGGACTTAATAAATCCGAATTTGTAGAGTCTTCAAAAAACGATACCTTAAAATTTACTTCAGGAATTCGTGCTATATTTCAAGACAGCAAAGGAAATTATTGGTTTGGAAGTCTTCAAGAAGGGGTAGCCGTTTATAATGGAAAATCATTCATTTACTTTAATAGTGATGACGGATTGTCAGACAATCAGATTCACAATATACAAGAAGACAAAGCGGGTATTATATGGTTTAATACTCAACAGGGAGTGAGTAGCTATGATGGAAAAAAAATTGTAAATCACACCAAAGCAGACATAGAAAAATCACAAACCACATTCCCAATTCAGATTACTAAGCCTTTGAATGGTCAATGGATGAAATCAGATAATGACCTTTGGTTTGAAGCCGGAACTAAAGAAGGCGTTTATCGGTATGATGGGAAAAATTTAATTTATTTAGCATTTCCACCACATAAAGTGCTTAATCATTATGATAATTTATTTGCAGTAACAGGCATCTCCAAAGGAAAAAACAATATGATCTGGTTTGCTACTTACGCAGGTGTTTTTGGTTACAATGGAAAAGAATTTACAATCATCAATGATGAAACATTAGGGCTTGATAGAAATATTGCACCACTACATATTAGAAGTATTTTCGAAGACTCTAAAGGCAGGCTTTGGATTGGTAATAATGGGATAGGCGTATTACTGAGGGAAGGTGATTCAATCATTAATTTTTCAGAAAAAAATAACTTGATTCACCCGGCAAGTGGAAAAAAAGGCGATACATCAATGCCCGGCACTCTTGAGCACATTTTCACCATTGCAGAAGACGGAGAAGGTAATATTTGGTTTGGGGACAGGGATACGGGTATTTGGAAATATGATGGTGTAAAGATGACTAGTTACACAAAGAAAGATGGACTTAGTAATGACAATGCCTTATCAATTTTCGAAGATAATAAAGGTGTATTGTGGTTTGGAATGGCAGACGGGAAATTATATAAATTTAACGGAAATACTTTTGAAAAGCAATTGTAAGAAACACTGTATGAACAACATTAGTTACTCTTCCCCAACTCATACATGTTTTTTAATCAATTTTAGTAATGTGATATTCCCAATAAGCATAGTGGAGTTAATACAAGTGCGATTTTATAATACCTTAATTTTTTAACTGTGTATATTTGTGTCAATTATTGTCTTTTTATGTATGATGTATAATTTCTAAAAATGCTTGCTCTATTGCAATACTGTCTTGTTCATGAAACCATCCCATGTGAGCCACACGAATAATATCATTTTCAAGATGTTTTTGCCCGCGAGCCACACGAATATTATGTTCTAATAATTTATTGGCAATTATATGTGCTTGTTGCGGCATAGCCAATGCCGTGAGTGCATTGCAAGGTGATTGAGAAAAAAGAGAAATATTGTTTTTCATAAAAAAGTCACGCAATCTTTGAGCTGTTTTTGCATGTCTTTCCCATACATTTTCCAATCCTTCTTGTTCAATCATCTGCAAAGCGGTATATGTGGCACGCACAAGCGTGACGGCGGGTGTCCACGGGGTTGTTCCTTTTATATATGCTTCCCTTGCTTTGCATAAATCAAAATATATACCCTTGGGCGATGATTTTTCTACTATGTCCCATGCTTTTTGGCTGAGTGCAATAAATGCTAAGCCGGGCGGTGACATAAGACCTTTTTGCGATGCAGTAATAAGCACATCAATTCCCCATTCATCCATACGACATTCATGAACTCCGATGGCTGTAATGCCGTCAATACACACTAAAGCATTGCTATTTTGTCGAATAATAGGCAATAATTTTTGAATATCGGTAAGCGTACCTGATGATGTTTCGCAATGAACAAGCCATATCATATCAAGGTCGGGATTATTGCGCAAAAACACTTCAATTTCTTCGGCATCGGGTGCTTTTCCCCATTCTGTTTTGTATGTACACACGTCCATACCATAGCGTTCCATCAAAGTGCCCCATCGTTCTCCAAAACGACCATTGGCAATCGTTGCTCCTTTTTTGTGCTCACCGCATAAATTCATCACTGCTGCCTCTGCCGCACCAGTGCCCGATGACATTAATGTTATCACGGGCATAGATGTTAAAAATACCTTTTGCAATGATGTAGAAAACTCGCGAAATATGGCGGTAAACTCCGCACTGCGATGATATATAATCGGTAATGCCGCTGCATCATAAACGGCAGGCGGTAAAGGTGTCGGTCCGGGTGTATAAAGTCTTTCAGATTGCTGCACAAATATTCTGCATTATTGAACAATACATTTTATTTTTTCTGATGAATAGACGGTTTGTACGGTGATAAAATATATTCCGGCAGGTAATGAACCGGGAACCGTTATTTGTTGCGATGTCGTCTGTGCAGTAAGCCATGGCGTAAGCATTATTGACTCTCCCATCAAATCCGTGACCGTAAAGCGCACCGGCGATGTTCCTTGTTTACTTCTGTATTCAAGCACTATGGAACGACTATCCTGCACGGTTTGCACAGTAGTTTCAATATAACCCACAGGTACGGGTATTGCCACAAGACATCCATACACTATTGTTAATGAACCGGTTACGCGTTCAGTATTTACGGGATGGCGCGAAAAAACTTGATATTGATGAATGCGCAAAGGTGTATTATTTTCCACATTGGTTAATGTATATCCTTCCACAAAAAATAAAGTATCCTGAGCGTGTACATCACTGTCTTTATTATGCAAAGTAAGGCGAATAGTATCTTTATTGATGGTGTATGGAATATTTATTTTTTCTATGCCTTCATAGCGAAAAACATTTCTTACATTGAGCGAACGATGATTAATAAGCAATATAATATTCACGGAATCAATTTCGGCTTCGGCAATGGCACCTTTTTGCCACAATGGTAATTGGACTGTGGTTGCATAATTTTCCGTGTGTTTGCGCATGGAAACCGTATGGTTATATTGCACATGCGGGATGGTATAAGTCATTGGAATAATTGCACTATCCTTACATTCTGATTGCACTTTTATGTTCATTTCAGCATTATATGTTCCAACAATCGTAGCATACCATGCAATACGTATCGTTTCGGAAGCACCCGCAGCTAAAATATAGGGCGGTGGGCGCATTCCTATAATTGTACAATTATTGCCCGTTAGTGTTATATCCGTAATTTCTCTGTCAATAACCGATGAATTAGTAATAATAACCGAATCAAAGACTTGTCTGTCAAGTGCTCCTCTTGGCGTGATGAGCGGCGACGGTCTTACAGTAAATTCCGGTTGAATTATTTCGCCATTTATGGAAAATGTGCCTTGTGTGGGACATACCAATGTTTTATACATAATTATTTCATCCCAAGAACCGAGAGCGGCTTGATTTGGCATTAATACTATTTCCGCATTAGCAACAGATTGTGGAGGCACAATAACCGTATCATTTTGTAATAATACGCCTTTTACCGGTTTAGAACGCTGAAATATGACAGTATCTTGCAATAAACCGCTATTAGTAAATGGGATAATAAATGATTTTTCCGCAGCACATATTTCATGTCTGCCCATTGGTATTTCTTGTATTGCCGTAGATGTTTGTGCCTTGAAAAATGACGATGTTAAAGCCACAGTTTGCGCCGCAGATGAGCGCAAAGAACGTAATCTGATTTCACCACTGTGATTTTGTTCATTTGTGGGAAAATATTGCACTTTAATAAATAATTTCTGATCTCCGGCTAATATATATGGTAATGTCGGCGGATCAATCAAAGAAAAATCCGGCGCGCCTTTTATTAAAGCCAATTCCGTAATTGTATCAGCCACAGCACTTTCATTGGAAATAGTAAATGTGGAATGAGCAATAGAAGGTGTGCATCGCTGCGGAGTAAATAATATTTCATTTGTCGAAAGTCCTATACCCGTCAGAATTGATTGTAGTACAATAGGAACACATCGTGCGCCGACACATTCTTTTGTTGCCACAAAACACACTTCACCACGATATGTCATTTCTGTTGTTGGATTTACTTCAACAGTTGCCACATAATCTTGCCCGGGTGCAAGTAATAATGGCTTAGGAATATTCACCAAATTCCAGTCAGGACGATTAGGGTTCAGCGTGGCATCGGTAATTTCCGCCACAGCCGTGCCGGCATTACGAATTGTTACGGTGCGTTTAGTGATTTTTCCTACCATCACAGTACCTTTTATGGTATCGGGTTGTGCTTGCAACACCACATTTTTGCCTATACATGACACAGGAATACGTATAAAATCGCCACAGGGTTGGAAACGAATTTCTACCGTATCCACATTAAGTCCAATATTTTCAGGTTTAAAAATAACTGTTATTTTAGCAGAATCGGCATTAGCTAATTGTTGCGGGGCGGGAAAACCTTCACGCCACAGAACTCGCACTTTGCCAAGTTTAGTCCCAATATATGTCATTGTTGCTTGAGTAGTACCAAAATTACGCACAACAAAAGTCCCTGTTTTTTCTTCGCCTATACAAATTTCAGGTCCAATAACCGCAGGTATATTTGTTGAAATAAGCGGTCCTGCAAAATGTGCATCCACTTCTACAGAAAATGCTGTTTTATTACCGCGTTTAGTGGTCGAATCATTACAACTGAATTGTAAAATTGCCTTACTTATTTTTGTTGCTGATGTCACAGCATAGCGTATTTTCAACCATGCCTTATGTTTCGGCTGAATAATCGTTGTTCTGTCACCTTGTGTATTCCAACCGATAATAGAAAAATTCTGCGGATCGGTCGTGGACATAACCACACCATAGATATGTAAGGGTGCATTACCCGTATTTTCAATTGGAATAGAATCGGTAAAGGTATTGGTACATTGCGCTTTCAGGGAAAATTTATCGGGATGTACCACAATAGGCGAAATGCCATAAGCGCGTGTATTAACAATAAATTCACAAGAATTAACCGTCAGAATATAACGTGCGGCAATCCATCCTGTATCCGTGGGATTTACGCCGATGCGCAAACGTTCGGTTGTTGAAGGTTGAATAATTAATGGTAAAGGTGAAAGGAATGAAAATTCTGCTGTGCCCAATATTTTTTGTGCTTTTTTTACCTGTACACTTTGTAATAATCCATTTGTCACAGATATTAATTGCTCCGATACTTTACCGCATGGTGCTTGGTCCAATACAATAATCGAATCTAATGATTGTGCTGTAATACTTTCAGCTTTGCCTGTCAGCGGGATAAGAAATACCGTTGGTGGCGAGCCAACGGAAATAGTCATCATTGCTTCGCGTGTTCCAATATCTTTGGGAGTAAATTTTACAATTAATCGCACACTGTCGCAACCGGCAATGGAAAATGGCGGAATAGGTTGATGAATACTGAAATCGTCGGGATGTGTACCGTCTATATTCACCGTTGCTAATTCGGGTTCAAAGGATTGAAGCTTTACATAAAGAGTATCATAACTCACTGATGGGAAACAACGGTCGCCGAAATGTAAAGCCGTTTTGGATGTGGAACGATAAGGACTACGCATACGATAAATAGCGCCGTCGGCGGCAATCCACCCTGTAGTATCATCACTAAACCACACATCATCACAACTTGCCTTCACGCCGCAATTGCGCAAAAGCCAGCTTTGCCCGCCATTGGAAGTATAATATACACGTGAGCCGACACCCACTGCCCAACCGCGCTGCGCATCCAATAAAAATGTGCCGAACATTGCCCCACCGCTGCTGAAATTATTCCATGTTGTACCATCATCGGTGCTGAAACGCATCCCACCTGCATTACCTGCGCCCGAACATTCCGTTCCTGCGGTCGGGATTAAGTATGAATTATTCACTTTCGTAAATTCCTCATGCCACACACCTGTTCCCGTGGGCGATTTTACCGACCATGTCACGCCACCATTGCTTGTTTCCCAAAGATAACCGCTGCTCATTGCCCATCCCGCCCCTGTGGCAGAAGTAAGAAACACATCACTCATTCCGGAACGGTCAACTCTCGTGGTATCGCGAAAAGCATTCCATGTTGCTCCGCCATTGGTTGTCCTATAAAAACTTCTGATATTATCAATACCGCAGCCGCCGCCTATCACCATACCCGTATCGGCTGTCGGGAAATGTGTTCCCCATAATGAATTGCCAGCACTTGCAGGAGTAATGCTCGACCATGTTGCTCCGCCATCGGTGCTCTTAAAAATACCGGCATTGCCGGAAGTGTAACCAATAGAAGTATTTACAAAATGAATGCTTTCAAGGTGATCATTATTGGATGGTGAATATGGCACTGTTGTTCCTTGCCATGTTGCTCCAGCGTCTGTGGTTCGTATCACATGACCTTTTGCACCACATACCCAGCCGAATTGCGGATTCGACGGCAAAAAGTACACATCTAACCATAAAGTGGCATGATAAGGCGGTTGTAACGGAACGGCTTCCCAACGCTGCCCCATAAGCATAGTGCATGATCCTATTATTGCAAAAACAACAAAATAGACAAGTGGTCGAATATGTTTCATAAGCTCAAACCCTACTTTATATGGTTATATCAAGTGCTATTTACTGAAAAGAATTGGCATTTCCAATACTTCCACAAAAAAAAATTGATATGTACGCAATGATGAGTACAAGTAATGAGTGCTTTTTGGTCAAAAATGTATCAGTGTGAGTATTGATTTTTTTACCAAAGTTGAGCATATTACGATTTCAAGTTTATGAACATTCCCCGCTATCAGAATAGTTGTTTATTCTGAACAGAGGGTGGTATGACTATGGCTTCTACCTTAGCTTATCACTCAAGCTCAAAAAGAAATCCGTACTATTTTTATCCTCAAAACGGCTATATTTACAAGCCGTCCCATTATATGAATCCAATAGTAAAAAACATCGTGTTGTTTCTATAAAAAAGCAGAATAAATGACTAATATTGAAAGAATTTCCACAATCCGACAATTCATGTCATAATGGTATGCCCATTATTTGAAAAAGTTTTGCTAAGTTGCAGATAGTATAGTGCGAAGCCACGGTTCAATGATGGAGTATGATATACACTGATTGGATATTGGATGTTATAGTGGATAGAAGAATAGTAAAGAGCCGCTGCCTACCGCAACAATAATTTTTTCTATTGTAATAGGAAAGATTGCCAAGATTCATAAGAATAGTACAAAAAACAATCTTTCATATATGCAAAACCAAGTTCTTCAACACTAATCCAAAGGAATAAAACTATGAAAAACATTAGTGCAATACTCATTGTGTTCATCAGTATTCTTGCTCTGAACGCTTGTAATAATACTCCCGCATCCGTGATGGAAGACACATGGGTTGAAATCAAAGACACGACACATTTGCCGGACATAGACATTTTAGATGGATATTGGGAAGAATTTAGAGGTATTATTGTCCGTAACAGTGAAGAATATAGTAGCATACCGAAACGAATTATAGATACAACATATATTAAAAATGTTTTCACGGGAACCTTGCCCGAAGCACCGGACTTTGCATCATATAGTTACCTTGCTTACACTTTTTTTGAAGTTGATATAATTAAACATCCTCGATATAATCGTGCACCGCAGGTAAAATTGAGAAGGGTTTTAAGAAATGATAGTCAGAAAAAAATTCGCTATGAATTAGATGTTATGCAAGATCCTAATTTCGCAACCCCTTTTGCTTTACAAATGGTGCATCGGCAAAACTGGATTCGTATTCCGAAAGTACCGATTGATTATTCTTTTGAAATTGATATTCTACTCATCCCATTCGACTAATAGTATGAAAAAAGAATATTGATGAGATAAATACAAAATAAACGTTTCACTATACTCTTAACTTGCATGAAATTACTCTTTAGCATATTCTTTTTTTGTATTATGACATTGCCATGTCTTGCACAGGATTCGCTGAAAGCAGCATCAACTCTTTCATTCAAGCCATTAGTCGGTCTGGGGCTGCTTAATGGCGCAAGAGCAGGATTGCAAGTTCAATACAATGATATTATTGCAATTGAAGGTGGTGTGGGGATATTTATTCTTTCATTTCATGCACTTTTTGCTCATGATTTTAAGAATGTGTATTGGCAACCTTCACATGGAATAATTGTGACACCTTTGGAAGATAAAAGACTTTCATTTTATCAATATACTACATATTATAAATTTAGCATTTTTAGCACGATAGAAAAATTTAGACCATTTATTCAGGTTGGAGTGGGGTGGTTAATTTCCATAGGAAAAAGCTCAAATCTTCGTATTTCTAGTGGAGTCGGTGGTAATGATTTATTGCCAATCTCACCAATTCTAACATTAGATTTTACTGTAATCTTCGACGGTGTTAATGTTCGTTTATAATAATGTAGAAAAGCATAAACTAAGTATGAACTCATAAAAAAAATTCTAATAATAACAAGATAAAACAAAATAAATGTTCACCTATACTCTCTATTTGCATGAAATTACTCTTTAGCATATTCTTTTTTTGTGTTATGACATTGCCATGTCTTGCACAGGATTCGCTGAAAACAGCATCAACTCTTTCGTTCAAACCATTAGTAGGTCTGAGTCTGCTTAATGGTGCAAGAGCAGGATTGCAAGTTCAATACAATGATTTTATTGCAATTGAAGGTGGGTTAGGAATAATTGGTAAAAGTACTCTATCATACGGAGTTATAGTAACACCCTTTGGTGAAAAAAGTCTATCATTTCATCTTTATGATACTTATTATTACAATGGTATGCTCCAAACTTTGGAGAATGGATTTTCCCAATTTGGCATTGGATGGACATTTACCCTTGGTTACATAAAGAAATTACGTATAACCATAGGGCTTGGAAATTTTACAATTCCTCAAGAATGGCATCCTGGTCAACTAATGCTAGCATTAGATTTTACTGTAATTTTCGACGATGTTAATATTCGTTTGTAATAATGTAGAAAAGCATAAACTAAGTATGAATTCATAAAAAAATTCTAATAATAACAAGATAATACAAAATAAATGTTCACCTATACTCTCTCCATTTGCATGAAATTACTCTTTAGCATATTCTTTTTTTGTATTATGACATTGCCATCTCTTGCACAGGATTCAACGAAAGTTCGCTCTCTTGATACATTTGCAGTGAAGCCATTACTTGGCTTGGGATTAATAAATGGTGCAAGAGCAGGATTGCAAGTTCAATATGGCGATATTGCTGCTCTTGAAGTGGGTGGAGGAATTGATTTTCTTCCTGTCGCAACTATATTTTTCAGAGGTTACTCGGGGTTTCAGTATTTGACACTTTCGCAAGCATTGATTCTTACTCCCTTTCCGGAAAAAAGACTTTCGCTGATTCTGTATCATGCTTATTTATCAGATAGAGATATTCCAAATATTCAACGTCATTGGCAATCTATGATTGGATGGTCAATACCTTTAGGTGAATTTACTCATTCTCGATTTTCTTTAGGTGGGTCAATATCTAATGAAAAAGAATATGATTTATATGGCTTATCTGCTAGTGATGGTATAACATTTGACTTTGTTATGACTTTCGATCATGCAAAAATTCGATTGTAAAAGAGATACTTTTTAATACCTACTATTATTACTTTTATCAGATATATATTTCTCATTTGTATCTTACTGCATTTCTATCATACACATAGTTCTGCCCATCAACAATGGGTATATCAATATATTGTGCAAGAAGCATATCATTATTTTGGAAAACATGTCGGACCAATCCCTGCTTAAAAAAACTATGCAGGTCTTGATGCTATGGGTAATCCCTTTTTTGGTGCAGGTCAGATATATTATATGGCGATTTGAGAACAATGCAAGACTATGCACCTGTTTTTTCAGACAGTACTACTCAATAGATGAAAAGCAATATCCTTGCTCTGAATTGCGTGTATCCAACAACTCAGCACTACGCCAAAACCTCTTCCAACAAGTTTTGGTAAGGTTACGTCATAATTTCTTCGTATTTTCGCAATAACGTTAGAGGTGCCGGACACAATAGTGTCGGCTGAGATTATACTCTTGGAACCTGATCCGGTTAAGACCGGCGTAGGGAAACGGATGAAACGCTTAGCGTTATCATAGCTCCAACCTACCTCTGCGGAACATCATTTTTGTTCCATTTTTTTTACACATTTTTCATGAAAACATTTCGACTCAGTGCATCTGCATTTTTGCTGCTCACTGCATTGCCATTCGTGGCATTATCACAAAAAAAGACTGTTACCGACAGCACTCCCCCAACAAAATCTTATAATGTACCAACAGTGACCGTCACAGCCACCCGAGCTACGGAAAGGCAATCGCCCGTACCTTTCACTGAAATTAACCGTGCGGAATTGCAGGAAAAACATACTGCTTTTGATATAGCCACTTTATTGGCTTCCACGCCATCGGTCTATTTTTATTCCGAAAATGGCAATAATATCGGTTATACCAATATTCGTGTGCGCGGCTTTGACCAAAGACGCGTGGCGGTGATGATAAATGGTGTACCGCAAAATGACCCTTCCGACCATAATGTCTATTGGATAAATTTTCCTGATATTGCATCCAATTTACAATCCGTACAAGTACAACGCGGTGCAGGACTTATGAATTATGGTTCAGCTGCCATCGGCGGCAGTATAAATATGATAACTGCTAATTATTCCGATAAACGTTTTGTTACTATTTCCCAAGGATATGGTTTTCAAGAATTTGGTGTCAATGGAACAAAATATGTTCCCACAGTCAGCAAATATTCTTTTGAAGCGGCTTCCGGGTTGATAGATAAATATGCATTTTATGGTCGTGTTTCTCGCATTAACTCGGCGGGATATCGCGATAAATCATGGGCTGAATTAGAGAGCTTTTTTTTGAGTGCAGCCCGCTTTGATGATTCTCATACATTACAAGTAAATGTGTTTGGCGGTCCAATCGCTGACGGATTGGCATATATCGGATTACCCAAATCATTTATCGGTGACCTCGGTTTACGTCGTACCAATTTTAATTATTGGGAATATGACAGTGACTCACTTGCAGTCGGAAAACAAATAGTCGGTTTTGGTTCGCCCACACGCCAACAAGAAATAGAGAATTTTTCTCAACCACATTATGAAATTCTCTCCGATTGGACGCTGTCGGAAAATGTTTCATTAAAAACAACCGCTTTTTACTATACCGGTGATGGTTTTTTTGATTTTGATGCTTCATGGGCGGATAAAGATATGTTATTATTGACACCAGAATATGGTTTTCCCGATAATAGTGCTGTTTCAGGTACAATTTTTAAAGCATTCGTTGGCAATAGACATGGCGGCATTGTGCCTCGTTTACTTTGGAAACATAATCAAGGCGAATTATCTGTCGGTGCGGAATTACGCATACATCGTTCCGAACATTGGGGAAAAATCAATTTTGCAGAAGGTTTACCTGCAAATTATAATCCCGAGTTTCGTGTCTATGAATATAATGGTGAACGTGATATATTTTCATTATTCGCACGTGAGCAATATTATCTGCAACCCAATATTATGCTCAATATTGAAGGACAAATAGTTCATCATCGTTATACTATTGCCAATGAAAAAAAAGGCGGGCAATTTGTTGAATACTCAACAGATAATGGCATAGTAGGGAAAAATGGCGGTGATATTTTTACCGTCAATTATCTGTTTTTTAATCCTCGTTTGGGTGTTCATTGGAATATTGATGAGCAATGGAGCGGCTTTTTTTCTTTGGCACTCACATCACGCGAACCTCGTATGAATAATTTATATAATGCAAGTGAGCGTTGGTCAAGCGGTGCAATTCCTTTATTCCAGCAAAATAATAATGGTAATTTTGATTTTTCTCGTCCATTGGTAAAACCTGAACGTATGTTGGACATAGAAATAGGCGGCTCATTTACCGATGGTATTATCAAAGCTAATATGACGGGCTATTGGATGGAATTTAGCAATGAATTAGTCAGAAGCGGTCAATTAGATATTTTCGGCGCTCCTCGTGACGGCAATGCACCCCGCACACGTCATGTGGGTCTGGAGGCAGATATAGCGGCTGTTATTTTCACTACGGATAATAGCGCACTTACCATCGGAGGCAATGCCAATATCAGTACTAATACCATTATTGATATGACCTATTTTACGAATATTAATGACAGTACAACACGCGGTATATCGTTGAATGGCAATGCTATTGCCGGATTTCCGGATTTTCTGTCAGGTATGTTTGCCCAATATCGTTTAGGCAATCTTTCATGGGCAATAACCATGCGCCATGTTCGTGGTATCAGAACAGATAATTTTGGCGATAAAATAGCGGAAATTCGTGCCATAAATCCGTCAGCAATACCTTATCTCGATAATCGTTTGGATGCTTACACGGTATTCAATACAGATATTGCTTATGAGTTACCTCAGTTTTTATCATTTGAATCATTGCGTTTGCGTTTACAAGTCAATAATATCGCTAATGCACTCTATGCCGCAGGCGGTGAAGGCGGTCAATTTTTTCCTGCTGCCGAACGTAATATGTATTTTGGCATAGATGTAAATTTGTAACAAATACTCACACATCACATCCACTGATTTCTTCCCTGTTCTTCTCTGAGAACAGGGATTTTTTTTTCGCACAATTCGGCTTTCACCCACTCACAATTCTTACTTTGTTTATGCTATTATTCATATAATCCGTAAATTACAGTTACTATTATTAACCTTTTTGGCATGATGATGCGACTAAGTGCAATCATTCTAAGCTTTTTCCTCATAGCTGTAAGTGTAGTTCAGGCACAATGGTCACAGTGCATAGGACCTTTTGGCGGGCGTGTGACAAGCATCACTTCAACGCAAAATGCTCTTTTCGTAGGCACAAATGGCGGTGGTATCTATAAAAGCACTAATAATGGCTCATCGTGGCAAGCCGTAAATTCAGGACTCACAAAACATTATATACAATCATTGGCAATTGTTAATTCCGCAGTATGCGCAGGCACCTTGCATACCGGATTTTTCCGCACCACAAATGAAGGAAATTCATGGACATCACCCAATAATGCAGGTTTGCAAAATGGGGGCATTATCTCATTATTGTCTTCATCAAATACGCTCTTTGCGGGAACAAACGGCTATGGCGTATTTCGCAGCGGCAATGGTGGCACAACATGGACTTCTGCCGGATTAAGCGGCAAACGTATTAATACTTTATTTGTCAATGCCAATATTCTCTATGCCGGAACCGATGATGGTTTATTTTTCAGCAATAATAATGGAAATTCATGGACGGCTTTCACTGCTGCTCCCGGAAAAACATATATTCAATGTTATGCGCGGCATGGAACAACATTATTTCTCGGCACATTAACGGGTGCATTCAGCAGCACAGATAATGGCAAAACATGGGATACCGTAAACATTGATAATATGTCTGTCAGTTCTATCGTAAGTACGGAATCAAGCATCATTATCAGCACATTAGGAAAGGGTTTATTGAAAAGCACAGATAATGGTATCACATGGAATCCTGTGTCATTTGGGCAGCCTTTTGTGAATGTGTTGTATGTCTATGGTTCATGGATTTTTGCGGGGACATCGTATGCGGGAATGTATCGTAGCAATGATGGTGGTACAACATGGGCACCAATGAATGAAGGTTTTGCGGCTCATACAGTAACAGCATTGAGTATTTCTGCCACACAATCATATTTTGCCGGTGTCAATGGTGACGGTATATATCGCAGTAAAGATAAAGGTAATTCATGGCAACCCATAGGACTTGAACAACAATCCGTCAATTCTATAATTATGCGAGATACAGCCATCTATGTGGGAACAGATAATGGCATTTATCGTAGTCTTGATGATGGCAATACTTGGACGACACACAATAATGGTTTACTTTCCCGTAAGGTATATGCTTTTGTTCTCAGTGACAGTATTATTTATGCCGGGACACGTGTAGGTCTTTATCGAAGCACTAATAATGGCGAAACATGGACTGAAGCAGGATTAACCAATGAATATATTATTGCCCTGGATATAATTGGCACAACGCTCTATGCCGGCACATGGAGTAATGGCATGTTTCGTAGCACAGATAATGGGCGTAATTGGTATCAATTTGCTTTAGAACAACAAGATGTACGTTGTTTTACGGTACGCACCGGGAAATTATTTGCGGGTACAACAAGTGATGGGGTATATCGGCTCAGTGATAATCAATCCGCAATGCTGCAATCAGGTTTATCTTCTGAATATATACGCTCAATAATGGTGGCTGCCGGACGTATTTTTGCAGGTACTTTAGCAGGTGTTGCATATAGCAATAATGATGGCGAAACATGGACAAAAGCAGGATTTACAGAAAAAGCTATTTTTTCTTTTCTTGCTGTGGATAATACTCTGTTTGTCGGTGCTGAAGGATCGTCAATCTGGAAAACAGATATTGGTATTCTTACTTCGATGAATGAACAGAATTTTTCTTCGGACAATATTTACACTTTCCCTCAACCTGCGCAAGATATACTTCATATTTCTGCAAACAATCTTCCCTATAATTCTCAAGGTTCAATTTTGACATTGGATGGTAGATTATTGCACACATTTTCATTAACAGAATCCTCGACATTCCCCATTCAGCATATACCGACAGGAATATATATCATTACCATAGGAAATACTGCTAAGCCATTATATCGTGGTTTAATCTCTATCGCACGATAATTGCTATCGAATCATTCATAAAATCATGTACGATATTTTTATATATCACTCAAATATTTTTTTTATATTTCCATTGTTATTTTACTCTCCAATATGTTTTAGAGCTTCTCTGCGTGTGAGGGGACTCACAGAATGTGACAGGACAAAATCACGCACAAGTTCCGGTTCTCTATAGGCATATTCGCGCAAAGCCCATCCCATCCCTTTGCGTATAAAAAATTCTTTTGATTCGGATAAACGCTCACACAGTGAAAATAATAATTCTTTATCCGTTTGATCTTTATATTTACGTTGAAAAATAAGGGCTGTTCTTTGCAACCACATATTATCTGACTTCATGAGATGTTCGGCATATGTGCGGATACGGTCTTGCGATTGCTTTCTCAGATATTCGCCAATGATTCCGGAAGAAATGGCATCGGTCGTGTCCCACCATGAAGTCATAAGTATCATTTCTTCGCTTAATCCGAGTATATCATCATCCCATTGTTTTTTGAGTTTAACGCTAATATCAATAGCGCAATAGTGCATTTCTCTTGCGGGTAATTGCCAAAGCTGTCGCACCACCAATGGTAATACTTCATAGTCGGGCAAACCTTCGTTCTTGATAAAGTCCTTTAAGAGTGCTGAACGCACAGGCGATGCTATTCCCATAAAATCGCATACATCTTTCATGTACTTTTTCATAGCAGGTGCATAGTCAGGATTCGCTGCCTCGCTCATCGCAGCATAGAGATTACGAACATAGGGTAATTGTTTTTTCATGGATAGATATAATGAATCCTAAAAATTGACATAAAGCATTCAAAAAGATGATTGAAATGTCTTGCTGTCTTTTTTTCTTACAATATAGTCTTGATTTATTGAGTATAATTTTAGTAATTTATATGTTTACGGTAAAAAGCCCAGTCTGCCTAAAGCATGCATAATGCCTCGTAACAAATAATTTTCATGAAATCGCAGATGATATTTACGCGATTTATCTTCTATTGGCATAATCATTTTCTTTTGTATTAGGTTACGTATTTGTCGAGAAATTTCTGAATCCGATTTTCCTTCAAACAGATGTTTTATATCGGCAGCTTGAATTATTTTTTTTTCTACAACTACGCGCAAGATAGATAATTCTTTGCTTGTAATATATTTTCTGTCATACGAATACACAAGCATAGGGAGCAACACCTCATTTTTTAAGAATGTATAATCCGCTAAACTATCAATCTTCCGTATTTCTTCTTTCAATCCCTTTAATACATATTCACACCAAACGAGCATTCCAACTCTTTCACCCGTATCTGCTTGAGCAAGATTCTCATAATAATGATTACGATTATGACAGAATACAGCAGTTGGATTAATAAGTCTTTGATTGTTAGTAATGAATCCGGCTTTTATTAACATTGCATAGGTCAGCAATCTCACTGTTCGTCCATTACCATTGGAAAATGGGTGAATCCACACAAAACGGTGATGTGTAATAGCAATTTTTAACAAGTCATATTTTGAGCTATGATTTTCATTAATAAAACGGATGAGTTCATTCATCAACTGTTCTACCTGCGTAAAATCCGGCGGTGTGTGTGCTGATTGATGTATGCGTATATTGCTCTTGCGATATTTACCCGGAGTTCTATCACCTTCGCCATAAGGCGGAAACTCAAGACGACTCACAACATTCATGTGTAATTGGCTGATAAATGCTCTATCAATAGGATTATGTTGCACTGCCTCTTCAATAAAATCCATTGTTTCTTCCATATTCATAATCTCTCGTATTGGCTGTGGGTAATCCTCCCTCTGATTTTCAATTTTAGTTTCAATGTACTCTGCAACTGTAGTATTATTACCTTCAATACGGGCTGACCCTATACTTTCAAGCAAGTGAAAGATATCTTTCAACTGAAAGAAAATCCACGGAGGTGTAGTTCCTCTTATCTCATTTCGACGCAGATAGTCAAGCTCAATTATCAAGTCCGTTAAGGAGGAACTAAAGTCAGGCTCCACTAGCGACAAAGGTTGGATAACATCCCTCATATCTTCCATAATATTTATCCCTCATTGCTGACAAATCACTATCCCACGCTCTATAGAATGACATGATACAACATTTGACAATCACCTCATTCTACATTTAACATCGAGAATACCTATTATTTTTCTTTTCAATAACTTACAAAGTTAGTAAATTTCTCAACATTTAACAAATGCTCTTCACAACATTTAACATTGTGTTGATCTCAACGCTATATCACTTATGAGCAAAACCACAATGTATTGGACTTTATATGCTGCTGTACTCGTATTTTCGCACAACTAAAACAGATAGACCAACAGTAAACGTTTTGTTCAGAATGCACTTTTTGTTCCGATACCGATATGGTATTGCCACCCTTTTGATGATGACTCTACTCATCAATTCAACGGGATATGCCATTGCACACTCTATGGTAAAACGCTGGAGTAAAGCATCGGTACGTGCCTATCTGTTGTGTCATAAGCCCGATACATTCTTTGAATTCACACTCGATAACCATAGCGTGGTGGGTTATGACAATGCGGAATATCTTGAAGAAGAACAAGAAATTCGCATCGGGGAAGAGATGTATGATATTTTTTCATCTCGTTTAGAACAAAATGGTACCTATACAGTTCGGTGTCTCCATGACCGTCAAGAGAAAATGCTTCGATCGGTATGTTATGCCGTATTTCAATCGCATGATAGTAAGTTACCTATAAAAAATCAACACAGGGCATTGGTCCATCACATTATCAAAGACAGTCAACCGCCCGATAAAGATGATTACAAACATATTCTTGACGATTGTGTTACTCGCTATGTAGGGTATCCCCTTACAGCATATTCTGTCACCCTCCCTATTTATTCCCCACCACCGGAAGCATAAACCCACTCTTTACGGCTTTAACTTTCGTCTGCACGGACTGTTATGATGGGTATTTCACAGCATCTGAACAGTACCGTTTTTCTCTCTATGTACCTTCCCATCCACACAATGGGCAAGGCTTATCTTTTTATTTTTATTATAATTATTACCAATGAAAAAAATAGTTTCTTCATTAATAGCACTTTGTTGTCTGACATCGGTCAGTGCACAAACAAAAAAAACATCTACAAAAGACAGCACAACAATACGAGAAATATCAACCCAAGAAGTGGTTGTCACGGCAACACGCCAAAAAGAAATAAATTTAGAAGTTCCCTTGGCTATTACAGTTGTTCCACAAAAGATATTGGAAAATGCACGCGGCTATGGTTTGGACGAAGTCTTATCTCTCGTGCCGGGTGCTTTGGTGCAATCACGTTCGGGTAATCAAGATGTGCGTGTGACTATACGCGGTTTTGGTGCTCGTGGTGCCGGCGAACGTTCCAATGCAGGCACATCGCGTGGTCTGCGTTTTTATCAGGATGGCATTCCCGATACCGAGCCGGATGGTCGCACAGCTTTCGATTTAATTGATTTAAGCGGTGCCTCAAGCATTGAAGTTATTCGCTCCAATGCCTCAGCATTATGGGGCAATGCTGCCGGTGGTATTGTCTCAATCAGCACTATTCCTACAACACGCACACCGTTTATCTCACTGACCAATCAAAACGGCAGTTTCGGCTTTATGAAGCAGTCATTGCGCATGGGTACCAATACCGATGCGGGATTATTATATCTTTCCACCAATAATACCTCATTCGAAGGATGGCGCGAAAATAGCCGCAGTTCCTTATTTCAATTTAATGCCGGTCTGGTTTCATCCCTTGGACAAAATACCAAATTGAATGTTTTTCTTGTGGGTGCAAGTAATAATTTTAAAATTCCCGGACCATTAACACCTTCGCAATATGATTCCGCAGCATGGCAAGCACAAAATGACACAAGGGTATATCGTCCGACATACGTACAACGTGATGAACGCCGATTTAATCGTTTAGGACGTATAGGTACAACTCTTGAGCATAATTTTTCGGAAAATATTACGCTCAATACCATGACATTTATCCAAACTAAATATCTGGAGCGTTCTGAACGAAATACCTTCAGAGAATTTAATCGCTATCATGTGGGCGGCAATGCCATTCTTGGTATTAAAACTACAATTTCTGATGATATGTGGTTACGTACTTTGGTGGGGTTTGATGAACAATATCAAGATGGCGGCATTGCATTTTTTGAATTATCACCCCAAGCCGATAAAGGGAAATATCCACGCAGTATTAAGTCCGAAGGTGCTAATAATTTCGGGGTGTTTCTCCAAGAAGAATTATCGCTTATGGACAACAAAGTATCTGTTTCTGCGGGTTTGCGTTATGATAATATCACATATTTTAACAACAGTAATGATTATAGTTTTCGCGGCGACAGCGTCGGCAGTAATTCTCGGAATGTAGCAATTATTGAAGGTAGTAAAAGTTTTACACAAGTGACTCCTAAATTTGGCATTACATGGCGTATTGAACCTACATTAAGCGTGTATGCGAATGTGGGTGGAGGCGTGGAAGTACCCGCAGGTAATGAAACTGACCCTGCTGCTGTTTCGGGAGTCACTGTCCCTGCTGCGGTAAACCCCTTAGTAGAGCCAATTCGATCCATAACCACAGAAATAGGTGTAAAAAATATAATTATCTCGGAAAACCAGCACAATTTTGTCAAAGAATTGACCTATGATATTGCAGGATACATGATTAATGTTACCAATGATTTAATCCCTTATGGATCAGGCGGTTACTATGTATCGGCTGGTGAGTCGCGTCGCACCGGTGTAGAGCTTGGTGTGCAGACTCAGTTCATCGGCGGTTTTGCCTTATACGGTTCAGCAACGATGTCAAACAATACATATCAAGAATATACATTAGACAGCATCTATTCGGGCAAAGCAACGGTGTCTTACAATGGTAATCAGATGGCAGGTTTGCCATCACTATTTGCCACAGCACGTTTGCGCTGGACTCCCGACTTTTTACCGCAAGCATTCCTCGAAACCGAAATGCGCCATGTAGGAGAATACTTTGCCGATGATGCCAACACACAACAAGCTGCCGCATATACGGTATTCGACATATCCGCAGGAATCAATCAACATATTTTCGATAAATTATTTGTGCGAGCTAATGCACGGCTTGCCAATGCCTTTGATCAAAAATATATTGCATCTGTATGGATTAACCCCGACAAAGCGCGGAGTTTACCTGAGTACGCATTCATCGAACCGGGTTTACCGCAAGCATGGAATATATCCATAGGTTTGGACTGGAAATTCTAAGACACATTATGACATTTCCCTTCGCTTGATAATGCATTCATAGGGCTGCCGACAATGTTTTGCAAAGCAGCCCTTCATGGAAAGGAATAGTATCTATATCCCATTAACAAGTATCATTATTGATTCTTTGACAGTACGTGCATGAATTGGAACGCAGAAAGATAAGTATGTAACTTTCATCTGATAGTTGTGTTTTATTTCATGATTTTCATTTGCAATATCATCACCGTTGCATAGTCATCATATCTCAGACATTCTCATTGCAATACTGAAACATTAGAATTATTTTACGCTCTTTATGAAGGGGACATACGTGGTTGCCACAGCCACGTAAAACTATGAAGGGCACCGTTTTTTTTCACTTTTTTGGTTTTTTCTATGAAAAAAATACTCTTTCTCTATGTCATGCTGGCTGGCATGACAACATTATATGCCGATGAAATGAATATTCGTCGCCTCAATTTTTCCGATATACTTGCTCCACCTCAAAAATCTGCGGCTGCACGTCCATTAGCAATACAAGTGCCGTATCGCACACTGTATCTGGATGCTGCTGATGTACATAAAGCATTTTTTACCCCGACAGATTATCTTATCGTCGATAATTTCCCTGTTACGGAGAAACTCAATTCTACCATACATTTACGCCGCAAAACGACAACAATCATTGATCCTTCAACACGATGGCATCTGGGCGATGGTCGCATTATCCCGACTCCTGCATTGCAGATGTACACAGGATTTGATGAAAAAGATCCAAAATCAAAAATAGTTCTTCTCTATGGTCAAGGGCAAATCATCGGTTCCATTCGTTCCTCCGATGGAACAATACGCACTCTTGGACCCACGTGGGCGGACGCTGTCAATAAAGGAGAGCATGCACTTGCGGAATCCGATGGCATCGAATCCCTGAAAAATTTTCGTTGTATGAACGATGTCGTTCCCTCCACATCCGCTGATGATGATTCGCAAACTGCCGACCCTATTAAAGTACCTACTTTTGGTGATATGCTTGAAATTGATGTTGCTTTTGAAATTGATTATCCCGTCTATTTGAAAGTACGTCGTTCCAATTTATCGGAAGAAGAAAATCTCAGCAATACCATTTTATATGTGGCTTCTTTGCTTGCTCAATCAAGTGCTATGTATGAGGATGAAGTCAATGTAAGTCTTAAATTGGCACCCGATCCGTGGATGTGGCTTTCGGATAGCGATCAGGGCTACCCCGGCTATCAAGATGATGGTGTAAAAACCGATGCAGGTGAGATTCTTTCACGTTTTGCTCAAAGAAGAAGAAATCAAAATGACCCACGTGATATCGCTCATTTAGTAACTTCGGTTACGGGTAATGCCAGTGTCTTTGCTGCGGGTGTGGCTTATAGCGGTTCAAATTACAGCGGCACTATTTGCAGCCGACAATTAGGATACGGTATTTCAAGTATTAATGTCAATGTGAATTGGCCTATACTTGGATATGTATGGGATGCAATGGTCTGTACCCACGAAATGGGACATAATTTCGGCAGCCCGCATACGCATTTTTGCGGCAGCGGTTCACCATGGCCCAATAGAATTCCTTTGGATACCTGCGTTGTGCAAAATGGACCGGCGGCTACAGGAGATGCTTGTAATTTACCCGACAGCAGAAGACGCTGCCCGGATTTTGGCGGTACAATCATGAGTTATTGCCATCTCGGTACATGCTCCAATGCCCGCATGAATTTAATATTTACTCCGATTGTTGCTGCTCAAATACGCAAAGGTGCTGAACGCGGACGTTCCTCATGTGTCAGTGTGCCATCTGCTCCGATAGTAAAGTTACAATATCCTCTCGGACGTAATTCTTTTAGAGGTGGCACGCTCGATTCCATCCGTTTCATCAGCCAGAACGTTACATCTGTTAATGCTGAATATTCCACAGATAATATGAATACTTGGAAAACGATAGCTACCAATATACCCGCAGCCGGACGAAGAGTGCCATGGACAATACCTTCAGAATCAACAACTTCGGGGTTTGTACGCATTATGGATGCTAATAATACCGGCATTGGTGACACTTCTTGGGTCGGATTTTCTATTACAGCAGTTTCATTACAATTACAAGAACCCAAAGGCGGCGAAACATTCGGACAAAATGAAACAATCACTATTGCATGGAGACAATCATTGGTAACATCGCTCTTTGTGGAATATTCAACCGACGGTGGCACTACATGGAATCTTATCAGACAAGTCACCTCAACACAATCTGCAACATCAGGTTCTACAGAATGGAAACCCGGCACCGCACAAAGCCCCACAGTGATCATACGTGTGCGCACAGCAGATAATATTATACTTTCTCAAACAACTCCCATTAATGTCGCAAAAGAAGCACTTGATTTATTGGAACCGACAGGCGGAGAAACACTATGTGCGGGCAAGCAATATGAATTACAATGGTGGCCTCGTAACTTCGGTTCAGAAAATTCCATCACACGTTTGGAATACTCACTCAACAATGGACAAACATGGATACGTATTGCAGGTACATCAACACAGGTAATGGCAGGAAAAAGGACTTGGACAGTGCCCGCAAGTGTCACAGCAACCAATGAAGGCAGAGTACGCATTATGTTTTTAAGTGATGGTGATACGGTTGTGCAAAGCATGAGTGAAAAAATAACATTCGGTACGGGTAATGATTGTATTGTATTGAGTGTGGATGACCTTTCTTCCTCCATAACTCAACTTGCTCTTTCACCCGCACCTGTAAAAGATAATGTCACTTTACACTTTAACGCCATTCAATCATTGGATAACATGAGTATTGAGGTTTTTGATATACAAGGGAAAAAACTTCAGACTATTGCTACCGCGAATAATGTGCAACAAGGAGAAAAAGCCATGCAACTTGATATGGGCTTATTAGCTAATGGCTCCTATACTCTTATCCTACGTTCCGGTAATCGCACTATGTCTTTGCCCTTTATTGTGCAACGATAAGTCACAAAAAAAATATATATTGGCAGTCTGCTTTCATTCAAAAGAAGGCAGACTTTTTTTTGTTTATTCATAATTTCTGCCGAGAAATATTCACACACATCGAATATTTCTTTCTTTATAAACTCGAAAAACTATATCAGCAGACAAGTTTCATTGTAATTTTGCATAAAAACGAATATCTCTACTCTATGATAATAACACCGGAAGAGCGTTCTAAACGCACAGTAAAAATCATCACCCAAAACAGAAAAGCGCGACATGAATATATGATTGTCAGCACTTTGGAAGCAGGTATTATGTTGCAAGGTACGGAAGTAAAATCTTTACGTGCCGGTAAATGCAATCTTAGTGACAGCTATGCCGATTTTCCTTCAAAATCGCATAATGAATTATACTTATTGCATTGCCATATTAGTCCCTACGATTTTGGTAATAGGGAAAACCATGACCCGATGCGCCCAAAAAAATTATTGATAAAAGACAATGAAGCCATAAAATTACGTGCAGCTATCCAAGAAAAAGGCATGACCGTTGTGCCGCTGTCTTTGTATTTTTCAGGACCTTTTGTCAAAGTTGAACTTGCAATGGCAAAAGGAAAAAAATTGCATGATAAAAGAGCGGATATAAAAGATCGAGATATACAAAGGGAAATGCGCCGACGTGGTAATGATGATTAAATATTCGGACAATGGATATATTTATCGGTAAATAATACAGGATTGTTCTCAACAGAATTTCTCCGACTATTATTGTAGCACAAAGCCAATTTTTGCAGGGTGAATTTCTTGTATCAATATGGTGTTTGTATGAGAGAACTCTATAATTGTTATAACTGTCTGTTTTTCATATTATTGCAACATAGCGGATACTTTCAGAACAAAGTGTTGGCAATGTTTGGTGATATACAGCAAATAGTGTATTTTAGCATCCATAAACATAACCACGGCTCTTAGAGTGCCATTATACATAGCCGAACTGTATAAATTCCGCGCTTTACCACCGTAGTTGTATTCATTATTTTCACATTTTTAAAGGAGTTCTTTTATGAACACTTTAGTTCTTTCTTCTCGTACGCGCGAGAAACTCGGGGGGGGGGTACTTCTCTCCATAAGCACATTCATCCTTGTGCTCATGAGTACCATGTTTTTTGCTAACAATGTTGCGGCACAATGTCCGGCGGATAGTCTTCCGGGACCTGTTTCGCCTATGTCACCTTGGCTGTATATCTGTGATACAGTGATGGTGCCCAATAATAACACACCTGATCCAGATGACAGATGTCCTGTCAAAATGATAAATATAATCATTCGGCTTTTTTTTACTAATGAAAGGGGCAGTTCATGATATACTATAGCTTAGTCATACTTTTATCAATCGTCGGTATTATTTCCACCGTCTCTGCGCAAACCTTACCTTTCCGCTTTCAGAACTTAAATGCACTCAGCCATGACGGACAATATATTTCTGATTTTGTGATGATGATTGTCGGTGAACATGGTAAAATTCTCCGATCTGAAAATGCAGGAAAAACATGGCAGTGGATGGAATCATACAAAAGAGCACATTTTCGTCGGCTTCATTTTATTTCACCCGATGTCGGTTATATTGTCGGCGACAGCGGTATAGTGCTGCATACTATGAATGGTGGAAAAAATTGGGATATTCGCTATTTTCCTGATAATACAATGTCTGCTGTATGGTCAATTAATGACAATATAGCTTTTATTGTCAGCGATAAAGGTAATATATATCGCACTTCGGATGCAGGTCTTTCTTGGGAAAATATCTATAAAGATAGTAGTATCTCATTTTCTGATATTTATTTTACAAATAATACTTTTGGCATTGCCGTTGGTAATAAAGGTACTGTATTGCGTACCGATGATGGCGGGAAAACATGGTCTTCATTATTTTCACGCGAAGATGCCGATTTTACCCGTGTTCGTTTTGTTAATCCTAATATTGGATATGTTGCCGGTGGATTAAAACGAACCGGTGATTTTGGTGTATATCACCTTACGCTCATTATGCGTACCGATGATGGTGGAAAAAATTGGAGAATACAAAGTGATACAACACATCAATACCAAATTTTAGGATTGGCTATTGCCAATAATGGATATTCTGCTATGGCATCGGCTCAAGGTGGATTTTATTATTGGACAACAGATATTGGCAATACATGGACACGCGATACTCTCAATCTAAAAAAATGGAAAAGTCCTCTTACTCGACCATTAACATATTTGCCGGCAGTATCATATCTTAAACCGGATAAAGGAATGATGGTCGGCGATGGTAATCTCATTGCATTTTCCGATAATTTTACTTCATGGAATGTGGATAGATGGGCGGATATTACGCAGTACAGCACTGATTATACCGTCAGTCATATTCATTTTTATGATCAGAACCGATGTTCACTTTTTATGAATGGCGGGCGTATAGCTTATTCTGAAGATGGCGGTGTCACATTTATTTTGCAATATCCGACAACCGATAAACCGGGCATTGCCTATGATTCCGAATGGGCAACATTACATTCGCCCGCTGATGGTGAAGTAGCTGCTTTTGGTATCCAGCGTTTTGCAGGCAATACCAATATGGTTGCAAGAACAGTTGATGAAGGCAAAACATGGACACGCACGGATGAAATTTCCAATATACAAACTGTTTTTCCGACACGGCAAAGGGGATATGTCAATACAGGAAAAAAACCTTTGCGCTTGGCACGCACGGACGATGGCGGCAAAACATGGATTCCACTTAATAATTATCAAGGATGGGGTGTGGATCTTTTGTCGCCATCAACTAAAGATACATTATTTGTAAAATCATGGCAAAGTCTCAAAGTACCCGTGTCAGATAAATATCCTAAAGGAACATGCATTGTCAATCTAATTTATAGATCCAATGATAGTGGAGAATCTTTTACACCAATTTTTTTTGACAGTTCTCAATTTTACCATTCATTTGTTGTTGAGCGTTTTTTCGATAGTGATACTCTTCTTGGTTTCGGACAGTTATTTGGCAAAAAAATTATTTCACCGGATAATGGAAAAACTTGGGAATGGCATGATTTCCCTGAAATATCATCGAAGGAAATTGTTTCAAGATTTTATCAACACAACAAAAACTTAGGATTTCTTCTTTTGAGTGGTGATTCTATACTTATGACAACAAATAGGGGAAAAACATGGACTTTATATCCATTAGACAATAATTACGGATATAAGGGCGATCCCGTCAGAGGGTATAGACATATTTTACGTGGTCCGAATGATTCGACAATATTTTTTACTAATAAAAATCGTTATGTTCGATGTATTCTTCCCAGAGAATTACTTACCATCACAAGCGCAAAAGAAGATATAGAAGAAGGTAGCTTTAATCGCTATTTTTATATTGAAACGAAACCTTCGCCTGCTTTATCTGTGATGGAAATTATTCTTTATGGTCTGTATAGTGTAAAAAATAATCCTTTGACTGTGAAAGTATTTTCTATATTAGGTAATGAAGTTGCAGATTATTCTCGTGAAGCAAATCAAGCAACTAATGGCTCTACTGCTCGGTTTACTGTAGATATCAGTCGTTTACCTTTAGGGGTGTATATTTTACAATATTCCGCGGGGGGCTATCAAAAATCCTCTTTATTTGCTGTTTCTAAGTGACACAATTTTGTTTGGGAAAAAAACTTGGCTTGTCTATGTACATATATAGCAATTTAGCATCTATAGAAATAACCACGGCTCTTAGAGTATTGTTATGTATCACTGAGATAAGCATGTATTGTTACTTCTGTGCCGTGGATACTATATCGTTTATTCTTTTTTTATGAAAGGTACAACTATGAAAATACTTCTTAGTGTCATAGTGATAATGCTTTCCTTTTCATCAGTCCAAGCGCAATATTATTGGGAAAGACTTAATGACAGAGATTATGGTTATAATCCTATAAGTCGTTTAGCAATCCGTAAGGTAGCATGGACAGGTAAATATTTGATAGGAACAGGGTGGCGTAACGAATCAAAAATATTAGGACCGGGCATTTACGATACAGCAATGACGCAATATTTTGGATATTCTCTTGATAGCGGAAAAACATGGACAAGTGTAGAACCACCTTTATACACAAAAAAAGTGCAGTCATCAACCAGAATTGAACAATTAGTAATTTTAGATTCATTACATTTTATTGCTTGCGGGGGATATTCTAATTTACAGAAAAATAATTTGCTCCGTTCGACAGATGGCGGTAAATCATGGTTTAGTTTTGTGGATAATATTGATGGATTAATGTATGATCCGCGTATAAGTTTTTTTAATAGTAAAAGAGGTATAATGGGAGGGAGTGCATTAACACCAAAAACAAATCTCAATGTATTTTTCCATACAGAAGATGGCGGCAATACATGGACATCTTCTACCATGCCACAATATATGGACACTACCACTTTTTTTTACTATAATAATCCGGTATGGATTGATTCGACAACAATATTTAATTTTAATTTTAATACGTATGGTATAAATAAAACACCTCATACATCTCGTACATATATTTCGTATGATGCGGGATATACCTGGGAGAAACTTGGTTGGCGAGTAAAAGGATATGAAGGTGATTCAAGTCGTGTAGTACATTTTTTCAAGGTATATTTTCCTACCCCGAATAAAGGATATGCCTTTGGTTCCATTGGTGAAGGTGAAGAGCGATTACTGACAGCATTTATTACAGATGATAAAGGATTATCGTGGACAATAGCCGAGTCAGGACCTGATTATTATCCTCAAGACGGGCGAGCATTCGGTCAAGATACATTTATCTATGTCACAGGCAATGGAAAAGTGCGCTATACATTTGATGGCGGTACTACATGGCAATATCTCATAGATGAAAATGTGATGCATTATTATCAAGGTAATGATGTTATTGACTTAATGTCCTGTGCGTATTTCTTTTCGTGGAATAATGCTGTATTGTTTTCAGCAAAGCCAACCTATAAAGGCGGAACAAAAGTTGATAATCCTCCTGTGTATCGTTTGCGTCAAGGTACAGTTTCGGTAGCAGAAACAGAATCAACAGTGGAGTCATCGGGTTCGGGCAGTATTTATAATGTTTATCCACAGCCCGCATCGCAAAGTATTACATTCGATTTTTATGCTGTTCCCAATAGTTCTGATATAACATTTAAAATCTATACGATGTATGGCGTGGAAGTAGGCGATTATACGGAACAATTACAAAAGGCATCAAGTTCGTATGGCTGGAAAAGTATGAAATTAGATGTATCATCAATGCCGACAGGTCTTTATATAGCACATCTTGAAGCGGGAAATCGTTCGGATTCCTTTTCATTTGTTGTTGTACAATAATGTCGTAGAAAAAATAGAATACAAAAACAAAAGGGCTTGAAAAAGCCCTTTTGTTTTACTGATTTAAACGTTGCAACTCCGATTCCCATCGTTCATAATTTCCATCAATGGGTTTTAATATATCTACAGCTTTTTGATAATATTCTCTTGCTTTTTCGGTATTATTCGCTCGTGATTCAATCATCCCAAGTCTTCCCCATATATGCCCTTGTGTTGGCATAGAATGTGTTTTTTGTGCAAGGGTTAATGCTTTATGCAAATATTCACGCGCCATCGCACTGTTACCGCTTTCCACAGAGAGAATGCCGGCACGCATGGTAAGCTGCATTAATTCATTATCGGAAGCAGTGGCTGATTTTTCCTCAAGTTCTTTTTTTGTTTTTTCTAATTCTGTTGCTATTGGTGATACGGGATTTTGTATAGACCCCATACCCGATGATGGCACAATTTCATTATCCGAAACATTGTGCTGTTTACTCGCTGAATTTTTTGTCGGGATGGTTCTTTTTTCTTGCACTTGTGTATTCGTGACTTGCGGGATTGTTATGGGTTGATTATTTTTTCCCACGCTTGGTGATTGTTGAGCGATACTTGTGTTTGTTTTTTGCGGACCATCGTACACTTGTTGATCATGCGTAGCAAATTGTGTCCATGCCCAATACGAAGCAAGCCCTGCAATAATGACAATGGCACCTGTTCGTAAAGCATTCATACCTCCGAACAATGAACGCGATAGTGTTCCGGCACTATTCAATGATTTTTGACGTGCCATTGATTGAATAATAGAATGTTCGACCGATTGGAGAAAATCACCTGATGCGGGAATTTCCGGTTCATGTTGCCGCAAGGAACGCAAACCGTTTTCAATGCGCTCATAATCACCGATTATCTCGGAATGACCATTGTGCACAGCCCATGATTGCAGGGTTTCCATTTCCTGTTCGGTAATGGTTTTATCAAGCATTTTTGCTATATATTCATCCATTGGCTGTAATGTATTATCTGAGGTATTCATTGATGCAATTCCCGTAATATAGGCGACAGAATAGTGTGTAATTGTTGTTTTGCTCTAAAAACCCTTACTTTGGCGAGCGATACAGAGATGGATGCAATCTCCGCTATCTCCTCATACGAAAAATCTTCAAAATATCGTAATTCGAGAACTTCTCTAAATTCCTGCCCCAAAGATCTCATAGCTTTATGAAGAGCTTCACGCAAAAGTATATCTTCTCCGGTTTTATCTGAAGCATCAGCGAACACATCATTGAAATCTTCCAGCGGTATGAATGCTCTTGCTCTTTTTGTATGTTCAGTATGCTTAAGCGATGTATGTCGCGCTATGGTGAACATCCATGCTGCAAAGCTGCCACCATGAAATTGCTCTCTCTTATCATATACTGCCGTAATGACAGATTGAAAGATGTCTTGAGCACCCTCTTTTGTGCCTGCAACACGATGGCAATACGCAAACAGCCGCTTATCGTAACGACGATACAAGACACGAAATGCTTGTTCATCATGCTCGGCTTTCACCATTGCGAATAACTCTTCATCGGCTTTTGCCAAATATTCAACCATACTGTTTAATCTCGGATTGTCGGTAATAATCTTTGCAGGTATCTTTAGTTACAAGCAGCACTATGATAATGTACATCGCATTGGTTTTCATTGCTGTGTCATACAATACCTGAATGTAAAGTTTTCAGTATTTTCAAATCCCAACAAATGAAGAAAATCAACCGTGAAAATCTTTGTAATCACTGCAATCATGGTATAAAAATAAAGACCATGTGAGTAATATTCACATGGTCTTTATGAATGAAATTGGAATGAACAATAATGATTATTTGATAATCATAAATTGTTGTGACATTGTGTATGGACCTGCTGTCATGCGAACGAAGTATGTACCGCGCTCTAATGTATTCGGCGGAACAATAATCGAATAATTGCCTGCTTCAACTTTAGCTCCACCATAGACTTTTACAACTTCACCAAGTATATTGACTATCTCATACATAACTGTTGTTGCAATGCCAACGGAGGAATTAATGGTCACTTCACCATTCATGCCTTCAGTAGGTGGATTAAGCTGCATCGGACCTTTTCCAACATCAATAAGGCGTGCGTTTTCAAAGCAACTGGTAATACTGAATGCCATCGGCGTTGTTGCCGTTGTCACGCATTTGGTTCTATCCATCACATCTGCTTCAAGTTGAACATCCCATTGCAAACTGTCGGCAAGAGTAAGTAAATAATCAATATCCACTATACTGCCATTTGTTTGTATCGGTGTAGCAGAATTGAGTGACAAAACCAATGAATTTCCGAGTTGTTGTTGTTGTCCGACACTCCACCCTGTTCTTGGTGTGACGTTTTGCACAAACATCAAGCGTCTGTCATATTTCAAAGTAAGTGTAAGATTTTTCACATCGGCACTTGTCCAATCCGGACTATTTGCAATGATGGAAACTTTGTGGACTTTACCGGCTTCTGTTCTTACTGCATTACTACCTTCCACACGCACATCGTATGTTGTAGGAACAATTCTCGTTTCACCGATAATTGTTGTACGAATCGGTTCGGTGCTACCCACATAATATGCCAAAACTTCCACTTTATACGGAGAAGGCGTAGCAAGATGTGGAGTAAATGTCACTTTAATATCAGTATCAGTATCGGCACCTGCTGCTAATGTACGCGGTAATTGCAATGCTGTTGTATCAATAGTAAATGCATTGAGGTCACCATCAAAGATAACTTTACGGAGAATCATGACATCAGTAGCTGATGCATCATTAGAGATAATCACATTGTCCTGCGGAGTATCACAAAGCATACGCGTTCCGAAATCAATACCTGCAATAAGTGGCTTTGGCGCACCGGAAGCATCTCTCCAACCATAACCGACAACATGGACGGTATCGGTAACGCGTGGTTCTTGATTTCCCGGTTGAACAGCCGCAGCCGCATCGGAGACTATATTCACCACAATATAGCGGCGACCAATATTCGTTGGAGTGAATGTCACCGGTATTTGTACGGAACTCAATGGTGGAATCGTAATATTATCAAGTGTTGCATTTGCTGCCCAATCAAAATCAAGAGTGTTTCCTTCATCTGTTTTTTCTCTTATTGATTCGATGAATAAATCGGAATTACCGGAACGATTGCGTATAGTCACAAAGCCCGGTGCAGCAGCCGTTTTTGAAACTTCTGTTGAATCAGGGAAGATATAACCTGTTGGTTTAATCACAGGCAATTTACCGCCACCTGAAAGAGTGCCTTCTACAGGATCAGCAATTTGCTCTTTGAACGATGCAACAATCTGATTGGTATAACTGATCGTATCTTTTGGAATAAACTGAACATTTACAGTTAATTGATTAGCTTTGTTAGCACGCAATACATACGGTGTATTGGGTGAAATAGTACCTTGATCCGTACCTGTAATCGTAAATGCTGTCACATTAGGATCTTTAAGAGCAAGACCTGTCAATGTTACATCATCTTCCCCATCATTGAAAACATAGACAAGACCATCCGTGCGTATTGTTTCGATACGATATATATCCCATGGGAAATCGGTAATCTGTGGTCCCGGTGTTTTGCCGCGTCCCCGCCATAAAGATGTGGGCGAACAGTCAGCCCCCTGTGAATCTGATTCTAAGGTAACATTGATACTGTCAGCGGTTTCTGTTGTCGGTTTAAAGCATACGGTTTTTGCAAAATACTCACCACCCGGCGGCACTTTAAACGGGAAAGTAATCGTTGTGGTAAATGGTAAACGAACACCGGTAATTCCCGTCACTGTTAATGTATCCGTACCTTTATTGACAATACGTAATCCTACATTTGTGCCCAAAGTTTTACATTTCTCGCTATTGACACTTATCACGCCCGCATCCCACAGAGGCTCTACTTCAATACAAGGACGCACGCCACGACCTTTGACAGGGAATTGGAATTTGGCGCACTCTGTCACAACAAGCAGAGAATCTATGGCAAGCTCGGGATCTTGGTCATTTTTGCCTTCTTTTTCCGGTTTGAATTCAATCGTTACGGTATGACTTGCACCACTGGCAAGCGTAAGTTCCGGCGGAACCATACCGGCAATAATCGTATATTCTTTCTTCATCAACAATGTAATTTCCTTGATTTTTACCGAATCTTTACCCTTGTTGATAATTTTGACATCCATTGTTTTTGTCGTGCCGAGCCGTACCTTGCCAAATTGAGCAATAGCAGGATCCATTCCTATTTTATCGGCAAAATAATAGACAGTATCATAAGAGAAATTATCAGCTTGATCGTTGACAATAATAATGGCATAAGCATCTTTTGTTTTGTCAATCACACTCACTTTGAATTGTGCTCTGGTGACTTTTGGCTCACGAGTAAGTTCTTTCGGGGAAGTAATTTCCAGTTTATAATTAAAACTTTTTGCAGAGTCAAGTTCAATCGCAATAATACCCGTATCTTCCTGTAAAGAGTCTTTTCCGGCAGCAGCAGGTGTTCCAACACGCGGATCTTTGACTAATTCGGTTCCTTCAAAAAGATAATCACCACATTCTACTGTTTTGGTTAGTGGTGGTCTTACGGTGTCAAGAACTGAGGTATTACGAAAAGCCATTGCAGCGGGCCAACCATAAGAGTCGAAGTTACTGAACCCGTAAATATAACCACCAAAACGTGTATTGGATTCAATGGAATGGTGTCCGGGCGTAGCAAATTGTAAATGTCCCCAATAATAATTTGAACCGGGGATACGATTCAATAAAATTTGTGGATATTTTTTGTAAAGAGTATCACCGTCAAACACAATAGAGCGTAATTTCTTTTGACTTGGATCAACCTTCGGATCATCGCCTTCAGCTATAATACCAAACCAGTTTTTGTTATAGGCGGCATTAGCAGGAGTTTGAAATACTGTTCCTTTCAGATATTGTTCCACAGGCGTTAGAACAATCATAAACGGGTCAAATTCATCCCCATTATCCCAATTAGCCGAGTAAGAATACTGACAAATCAAAATAGGATTATTAGATTTCCACACAGAGACACCACGGATACCTTCTATTTCACCTCTGCCTATCCAATAATTGTAATCCTCCCAAAAATCACCGGCTTTCGCTAATTTTATTGTTCTGCGTCCAAGAACATTACCCTCTTTTTTGTCCATATAGACCATCTCAACTGTCGTATTATCTTTCGATGCTACAACACGGAAAAAATCTCCCTTATTATCACGGGCATATTCGACTGTATAAAATGTTTTGCCCCATGCCGATACAGGAGGCAACATTTCGATAATATGGTCACGACCATTTTGTGCATTGAAGGGAAGGATAACACGTTGATGGAAGGAAATAAGACCAATCGGTTTATCACCTGTGATACTGCTGCCGCTCATATCAAAGCCCCCCGTGGATGTACCATCGCCCATAACTGTATAGGTATCGCCTTTATCAAGAATAACTGACCATGTGTCACCTATTCTGCGTCCCTTTACAGTTTTAGCCAGAGAGCGTCCTTTGCCCTTAAGAGTAATAGTCACTTTTGTTTGATCATCTTTAGCTATCACGGTAAAACCTGATTTCCATGGTCTTACCTCTAAAAAATCATAATAGCTGTTGTGGATATATTGTGTGCCCCATACATTGGTCGGAATGCCGAGATAACCATCAGATGATACCGATTTACCATTGAGAACATAAACCGAGATAGGACGAGGTGCCGAAATACGGATACCACTTTTCATTTTCTCTTCGCTATTCCAAATCTCCCATGCCCAATTGGCTGTTTGCTTTAAGGAAGAGAAGGTGACCACTTTGAATGCTTTAAGTTTTTCGGTACGTTTAAAACCGAAACCCGGTGCTTCGATAGTCACTTCCGTATCATACGATGATGTCACATAAAATTCGAGAGCATTAACCGGTTGTTGCGGGTCATCATTGCCAGGCACCGCAAGCCAAAATTCATTGCCTTGTGCTGTATTATTGAGCATTTCTTCCGGCAATGGCACCTTACCATTTTGTGCATCTGCGCTTACTGTGAGAGCAAAGCAAGCCAGCACTGCCATTAAACCGTAATACAATTTTGGGAACACATGTTTCATTGTGTAGAACTCCATCCGTTGAATAAATATAGTATATAGTATTTTTTTTTCCATGAAAACAAGAACAGAAGACAAAGCTGCCGGGCTGTTGCTTATTCGTTCTTCATTGTGAGTATCTTTCCTTTGTAATAACCGAGAAAAATATCTGTTGTCACAAAATTACTGTAAAATAGTATGCGACACTATCCTGTAAGGTCCACATTTCATAATACAAGCATACCATCCTTTACTTACTCCTCCCATATCAATCGGTATTGTATGATAGTCTTCATTAGTATTCGGAGGAGTAACTATTGTTTTAATCAGTACACCAAGAGCATCATATATTTCAAAATGCACAGCCATACCTAATGGATTAGAATAATGTAGGAGCAGATTTTCGGCATGAGCTTCAATACTCATTGTCATGGGTACTTTTCCTGTACTAATCGTTGGCGCACCAACAAAGCATGCCGTTAATTCTATCTCTGTATCGGTAACTTGTACACTTGCGCAGTGATCATCATGGAGAATATCTGCTGTCAATGACAGAGGCACAAGTGATTCATCGGAAACAAGTAAGCGTATTTCAAATTCAACCAATGTACCTTCGGATACCAAAGGCAAAGCACCTTCGACATCAAAACTCAGGATTGTGAGACTATCACGGATGGCAATGGACGGAGCAGCATTTAGCTTCCATAACGGGGCAAGCAATGTATTAACTACTACCTGACCTGCATAGTATGCTTGTTTGGTTTTCCATGCTACATTAAAACGAATTTTGCGACATTGAGCTTTATGTATATCTGCGGAATGGACAATAATCGGCACACGAATCACCTCACCGGGTTCATATCTTTGTTTGGATTGCACTTCAAAACGAACCGGAATAGTATGTCCTTTGCCACGTACCACTATTGTCTTGGCTGAGCCGATATTATCAAGAATGCGGATTATGGCATAGGCGTCGCCTACACTTTGAGGAGAATAACGAAGTCTGAACTGCTTGGGTTGATTCGGTAAAATATATACTTTTTCATCCAGGTTTTCATAACCGAATTCCGCAGCATTACCCTCTATCAACTCAAAGCCATAGATAATAAGCGTATCTGTTCCGCCCGGATTATTGATGGAAAAATACTCATACAGTTCTTGCTCACATAATGTGGCGGCACCAAAATCAAGTGTATCAATGGTTGTAATATTGGGTGTTCCATCGTCCTTTATTGCTTTGCCATACCCTTCAAACCATACGGTATCAATACGAGAACCGATAGGTTCGGGACCTTCGACACAATCACTTACTACGAGTGCAAAATCACGACGTTTACCTATCTGTTGTGGCGTGAAATGCACCGAAAAAGATTTTTCTTTATTTTTTTCATCAAGAATAATTGTTGTACCGCTCGGTATATCATTAATGACAAAATCTGCCGATTGTGGAGTATGAATAGCAATAATTTTGGCATTACCATAACGATTTAAACGGCGGATGGACAGAGTACCAATATTCGGATGTGGTACCTTCACAACCGAGCTATCGGGAAAAACAAAACCTGATATTGCAATATTCGGCATATACCCTGTACCTGTCACTAATGACTCTATAAAATCACCATTATCGAAAGAGCATCGCACTATGGTTTCATAAAACTCTTCAGCCAAAGGTGTGAAAGAAATCGAAACAATGATGGGTTTATCATTCGGCTGAAGAACAATGCCTTGATTGGGGTCTAATGCAGGAGTAATACTGTTGATAGTAAAATGTTGTGTATCAAGAATATCTACTGCACGAAGAATAACCGCAGCTGTACCTTTATTGCGTACTTCGATGGTCTTTTGCAGCGTTGTTTTTATGCGCACAATACCATAATCAAGATCATTACTTATCGGTCCCGGTTTCACACCCGTTCCCCGTGCCCAAGCCGAATCACGACATCCGGCATCGCTGTTCGAGCGCAGTATGATAACAGCACTGTCTGCACCCGAACGTTCAGGTCTGAAACAAAAACTATGCACTATCTTATACTCCTTGGGCGGAATATGCAATGGAAATATATCGGACGGTATTAAGGCTGTCATTTGCGATGAGCCGAGTATGTCTATGCCATATACCACAAGCGTATCACTGCCTTGATTGGTAATTTTACAACCATTCCCTAATGCTTCATTGGTGCAATATTCTGTTCCGACAATAACTTTACCGAATTGTATATCACTTATTTCCGCGCAGGGTCTGACCGATTGCGCAAGGAGCTGCACATTATACATTGCACAAGAAAGGGCAATGCGCACATCATCGGTAAAGTTATCCGATATACCGACAGGAGCTTTAAAAACTATTGTCAAAAGCAAAGAATCATAGGGTGGGATAATCCACTCGGTTTGGTTTGATTCCACAGCGAACACTATACCTTGACGCATACTCGGCGCATTCATCACTAAAGGCACAGGTCCTGTATTCGCAATGGCGAGTGTTCGCCGCTGCTCTGTGCCCGAACGAACTGCGCCAAAGTCTAATGATTGGGAGCGAATCCGTATATCAGGGCTGAAATAGCGTACCGTATCGGTCACGGCATTACCGGCACGATCGAGTATGGTGACAATGCCCACCGCATCAAGAGCGGGATTAATAACTTCAAGTGTATAATCGAATACCCAAGCAATAGGGTCATAAGGAATTATCGGAGCTGTTCTGTATTTCATCCGATAATTATTCGATAAATAATCCACAAGTTCAATCGAATAAATACCTTGATCTTTTTGCACCAAACGAGGATCGCCCGATTCATTACGCAATTCGGTGACTTTACAATGATAGGTGCCGCATGAATCTTTTTTTGTTATGACAGGAGGTAAAGTGTCTAAGCGATGTAATTGCTTTAAGGAAATCGCAGCAGGCATGCCATAAGAATTAAAATTTCCAAACCCATAAATATGACCTGTAAAAGGAGTGGAGCCGGCAACTAAATGCGAACCCGGTGTTACTTTAATTTGTGCCCAATATAAATCTGTTCCCGGAATATTCCTTTGTAATAATTGCGGCTGAATTTGCCATAATGGCTGACCATCAAGCTGAATAGATTTCAGTTTACTATGGCTGCTGTCAGCTCGGTCACCCACAACAATCATATTAAACCAATGGGTCTGGAAAGAAGGTAAAGTTGGTGTTTGAAATACACTTGCTGTAATATATTGTTCCACAGGAGAAACAATAGTCATAAAGGGATCATAATCATTAGTATTATCCCAAAATGTCGAATACGAATATTGCATAATAAGGACGGGCTTATTCGATTCCCATACGCTCACTCCTCTTATGCTTTCCGCCTGACCTCTGCCTGCATAGCTGTTTAGTTCTTCATAAAATTCTCCTGCCTGCAATACGCGTTCTTGACTTTGTCGCAATAATCTACCCGTATTTTTATCATAATATTTGAGTGACCAGCGTGTATCATTTTCTGCGGCAAGTATCCGAAAAAAGTCACCTTTGCCTTCACGCTGATATTCCAAAGCCACATGTTTTTTACCCCAAGCATGCACAGGAGGCATCATTTCCACAAGGTAGCTGCGACCATTTTGATTATTCGATGGCAACATTGCTCTTTGATGATAGGAAATTACACCAATTGGTTTATTTGCCGAAATACTTGTTCCCGTTAAGTCAAATGTGCCCAATGTTTGTCCATTGCCTTGGACAACATAGGTTTCTCCTTTATTCAAGATAATTTTTTGTTGGTTGGGAATAGTTCTGCCACCGACAGTTCTTCCCAAACCCGTGATATTTTTGCCTCGTAATCGAAGAGTTATCTCGGTGCCATTATCTGCGGCAATCACCACAAAACCACCACCCCATTCTTTGACCAATGTTTGATCGTAATGGTCATAATAAGCACAATGCAGATATTCTCTGCCCCATGCCTGTAAAGGTAAAGCCGTATAGCCATCGGCACTGCGCTCTTTTGCGCTCATCACATAAACCGACACAGGATGCTCTGCCGTAACATGGATAGCACCGGATTGGGGGATTTCGCTTTTTGTTAATTCCCAATTCCACAATGCCGAAGCATCACGTGTGGTAAATGTAGTCACCGAATAGGGCTTGACTTCTTTGGTCATAACAAAACGAGAGGCAGCATGCTCTACTGTCACCGTCGTTTGCTGAGAAGAGGTCACGTAAATTTCTAAAGCATTCACAAGAGGATTTGCATAATCATTCTGCGGTATGGCAATCCAGAACTCTCTGCCTTGCGAGGTAATATTGCGACTTAACTCGGCATTGCCTTCATTATCAATTTGGGCGGGCAAAGAAGCGACAACACAGCACAACAGAGCGCAAAAGCATAAAGCCATGCGAAACAAAAAGTTATATCTGTAAACACTGTAATACATACGCTCATTTGTCGGTGATTATCCGTTGATATTTTGTGTTTGTGTCTGCCATGTGAAAATGTGCAACTGCAAAATAACAAAAAACTTAGTGCCATAGACCAAATTAAAGGTTATTGAGCAAGTGTAATGAGTCGAGTATCCTGTTGTTTGTATCACTTCCGAACATTTTTTGCGCATGAGGTCGCATTTGTATTACGAAGCATCGTCGGACAACTTCGATAGCAGCTTTGTATATTCTCACCCAAAACACATAGCGGCTTTGATACGATTCAGGCAATGATGAAAACATGATTGATACAACAGATTCTCAATAATGTGACCGATTGTGCATTGCTCAAGTACTTTACTATACCATGATTAAAGAAATTGTAGAGATTTGAAAAAACTGAAAACTCCAAAATCAGTCTGTTTAGTTTGAAGTGTAAATATCATCTCCAAACAGCAATAAACACATCCGATTGCGTGAACAATCATCTGATATATGACGCTGCAAGCTGCACTTATACATTCTTGCCTGTTCCACTGAAGTTTTGTAGTTTTGAAGGGAAGAAATTATTAACTACTCTGTATTCTCCAATTCAGAAGGGGTTCATCAATGAAGAAATTGATATTGTCATTAGCTTTTGCTTTCTTTGCTTTTAATAATCCCCAAGCAGATACCTCTGAATTTCTATGTGTCTTAACTTCTGACAAAACAGAATATAGCATCGGAGAGCTACCTAAATTTACTGTTCATATCATCAATAATAGTAATAATGCGGTTATGTTCATCGGTTCATTAGACGGTTCAAGTGTTCAATGGCGTTATCCATATTGTTACTTCACCATTCACAAGCCGGTTCCTGACACCATCCCATTTATGCGATGCGGCAATATGAATCCTTTAAGTGTTGAAGATTTTGTCGTGGTCGAACCCGGTCAGAAGTTTAATCCCTTTGAAGAAATCAATGAACGAAGATTTTTCTCTGATCGTTCAGTACTCAACCCTGAATCATTTAGAAATGCCGGCATCTATAAAATTAGATTCCATTACTCAACAAAATCAGATGACATCAATACATTTTTCGGTGGACAAATTATTATCCGTGAACTTCCCAAGACCACACTGCCGGATGGATTTGTAGTTCACGGTGGTTGTGATTCGGCATGTGCTAAAAATTACATAAAAACAATGTCCGATTTATTGGCTAAAGTGCCGAGGATAGAGCTGGAAAGCAATGAAATTACCATTACTGTACTATAAGTTTTTATCATCTTTTATTTTCATTAACCGATTAATACAAAAAATGAAAATATCAACAATGTTTTCCTTTTTTAAGACAATTAATTGACTATTATTCATTAGAATTTTACTTACTTTATTATGGCACTTGCATCAACAGAGGAATTATCATCCGTACTTCTTCATAAAAAAATTAATACCATCGGATTGTTTACTGTGAATAGCGATTCTTATTCCTTTTTATCAGAATCATGTTTTGTTGTTGATGGTGGTATCTCTTTGTTTGGCGATGACTTCGTGTTTTCAATCGCTTGGAACCAAGAACAAGAGCTCTTCGACACATCATTCGGCAGAGCGGAAAAACTTTTAGATGGGATAGAATTTTATACTCTTACGCATAATGAAGAATTGTTGCGGCGAGTGCATGGCAATATTATTACCAATATTGAAACGCGATTTACTTGGTATTATGACCTCAATGATGACATGGAAATGATTGAGCCAAAACATTATATTATTGAACAACTACTTTTGACATTAGATAATGCAATCACATTACAAATTGCAACTGTAGAATATGAAGTTCGCAATAACGCTATAAGCAAGGCAGTATTTAATCCACAAGGAGAATTACTTTGCAGTATAAACACAATTATTCAAATATCGGAAGCCGAGTAATTGCATCTTTTTAACCATTATATTGTTATGCACAACATTACAATACCATCAGCATCAAGAACATCAGTCATTGAAATCTCGACATTCATTGTAATGATAAGATGTTTTGTTGATTTTCCCTTTTCATACACAATAATAATTATTTTATTCTTTGGCAACAAACAGTATCATAATCATTATACAAACCTCGAAAACACAAAAAATTGTTATCAAGTTTAATTACTCTGAGTATATGAGTTACTGAAGAATCTTCGTTCATCGGATCACCGTACTTCATGATTATCGTACTGTCAAAGCAACTATAATTCCCCTTATACGCAAAACAGTTAGTACTAATCATACCTACCCTATTTGAACGATAAAAATAATTTGTCTCATAAAAACTGAATTGTACAAAATGCTTACCTTCAAGATTTGAGACATGTGGTAATTTCCAACTACCTACTATACTATAATGAGATCGTAAAGTACATTTAGGAATCTCATCATTAGCTAAACAATTGATAACAATCAGAGCCAAAAGAACAGAGATATAGTTCATAATAAATTTTTGTTTTTATTTCATCATCTTTTTCTTTGCCATAATACCCATAGCGGTAATCACTGCTCAGATTATAGCTGCCTGCCGTCCCTGTCTGCTGCATTCCGAATGGGTAATAGTTCGCAAAGTTACATATTTTTGTTGTAAATGGCACTGTACTCACCGCACGTGATTTGAGGCTACTGGATACTTTATAGTAAAGTCATATGTATATCTAATGCATTATAACCGTTTACTCGTTGAACTTCTGAGTAGAATGGAAAAATTTAACCGTTCTTTTAAAAGTTCAATAATTTAGTTCATGAGATTAGACAAGGTATAAAGTCCGAATTGATATACAGTTTGTATTTACATTGAACTTCTCATTGAACTTGTCTAAAATATTGCTACCATCTGATTTTGTTGTAAATTTGTAAAGCTATATTAGAAACTTAGTTTGATAACCTAAGTTGTTGACTTTGATAACATACAACTTAACTTTTTGTGTAGACAAGTTCAATATTTCTAAATTACAAGAAAGAGATACAACTTGTATTCTTTACACTCTGAATAGTATAATTAACAATGTAAAACTTAAATCTATTTAATATGAAGTATTTTCTTATATCACATTCATCTGATAGAAAAGAAATTGGTGATTATCCTCAAACCATTCCCACTGAAGTAATTGATGCAAATGGTGGTTTTGAAGAGACATCCAGAGCAAACTTAACCAACGAACACTTTCCAAATGTTTCACCTGCCTTAGAATTTGAATTAGCAAAGAAAGCAAAACTCACCGATGTCCTTTCTGCCAGCAATATTCAGGCTAGAGGGTTGTTAGTAAACGAAAAGGTCAAGAAAATTCTTGAACAATTTAACATCATGAACCATAAATTCTACCAAGGCTCTGTAACTGCTAAAGGAAAAAAATCACCATATTACTGGCTACATATTGTCAATACTTCCTTTGATGGGATTGACTTTCAAAAATCGAATTTTATTGAAACTGGGTTTACTGGTCGAAAAATTGGCGATGTTGAAATAAATACATTTGAGGGTTATGACAAAATTAGCAGGGAAAAGATGTTAAAAGTTGAAAAACTTATCTTCCTAAATAATTCTGCTATCGAAGATTTAGATTTATTTCTCTTTCCTGAAATTCATTATCAGATAATTGCCTCTGCAAGATTAATTAGTGCTTTGCAAGAAAGCACAGTATCTGGAATAAAAACAACGGAAGCGGATTTTATGTAAAATCCGCTTCCGTTGCATCTATTTTTACCTGTATAAATCATTATTATTCCCCTTCGAGTTTGTTATATCCGACTTTATTTGCTTCGCAACATCAGACATCATATCACTTGATTTTCTACCTTGATTTGACTTGTGAATAAATGCATGATCTATCCTCTTTCCTACAGCAATAGTATAAATAGCGGTAATCACTGCTTAAATCATAGCTGCCTGCCGTCCCTGTCTGCTGCATTCCGAAAGGGTAATAGTTCGCAATTATATATTTTGTTGTAAATGGCACTGTACTCACCGCCCGTGATTTGTGTAATTAGGTGGAATTACATCACAGTTATCTACAAACCATAGATTATTAATTTTACGAACACCAATATTTAATGTTAGTCCTTTAATTGAAATATATAGTTGAACATCTGCTCCGGCAGAATCCTTACCATATATAAAAAAATGCGCTAACGATGCAAAAGGTTTTCCTTTGGGTACTTTTTCAACGATAAGTACCTTTTTACCATTCTTAGTTAAATTTAGTTCTGAGTCCTCTGTTAAAAGTTCATTTGCTTTAAAATATACAATCTTAAAGTTATATACTTTACGAAAACAATCTGAGTTTATAACTGCATTTAGAATATCTTCAACAGCCTTTCTCTTTTCTTGTGAATTAAATTTTTGCGAAGCCGAACTTTGGCAAAAAAGTAAACTAATTATTACTAAAATTACATAATTTTTCATAAATTATTTTTCATTATTTTTCAGTATCTGGGGTCATTAACTTATCTACCAGTTCTTTAGCTTCCTTCTTCTCTTCATTAGTCGCCTTAACATTCTTCATTTGGCCAAACCCTTTAAACTCATATTCCTTTCCGCCTAATTGTTTCCAAACACCATTGCCTGTTTAACAAATGTAAACTCTCTTCCACCGTAATTATTTTTGTCTGTGTCTGAACTTGTACTTAACGTATAGAAAGACGCAGTTTCTACAGTTGTCCCATTAAAGTCCATAGTTTCTATAGCTACATTGCTAGCAAGCAATACCGCAGACAAAAGTAGAATGTATCTCATAAGTATATTGTCCTTGAAAATGGATAGTGCAAATATACGGTAACTCGGCACAATTTGATATGGTTCACTTCAGCGTTGGAGGTTCGGTTAAGAAAAAATAGAATCCTCCAAATAACTCTTTAATACTAATAATTGTATTCTTGCTTTTTAAGGGTCTTGATTCCGCAGCACTTCGTACTTTACTAAAATTAGAATTCTTTAAATTAGTGTCGCATATTTTTTTCTCAAATGGAAGACTATCGTAATAAGTAAAATTTGAGATGCTTAGAAATTCTGAATGTTTTTTTTGTTTTATAAGATATATATCACATGAACTAGTCGAACCATTTGCATACCCTAAGTAGCAAAACTGCAATAAAACTTTATCTCCATTCAATATTCCTTTGTAGAGTAAAAGCGGTACAAGTTCTTTAGGAAAAATTAATCTTGGATGATAACTCTTACAACCCTTTACTGCGTTACAAATTTCAGAAGTCCTCTTTTGTGAATATCCAGCAATGCGTAACCATGTTCGTAGATAATTCTTAGTAACAATATATGTCTTTTGGATTATACCATCACGATTAAGTACAACAATTTGATCTTGCCGAGTGTTTGATTGTCTTACAAAGCAATAAAGTAAATCCTTAGTATTATCATATTCTATTTTTATAGGATATGATCCCATGGTGTGATGTATTTTATGGACAATCTTACCACCCATGTTAAAGAATACTATTGTGTCTTTATATATTGGAAAGACAATTAGCGAATCATGAGCAATCGCAAATTCGACATGGGTTCTTGAGTCATGATGAATATCTGCATACTCACAATTGATGCCAAACAAAAATCTTGTTTTCCACATACTATCATTATTCTTAAACGCAGAAAGAAGTAGTAAAGAAATAACATACAAAAATAATCTTCTCACTTTCATATCTATAACCTTTAATAATAATTTATTTATCTGTACACATCCATCTACCTACTCTCGGGTCATATATTCTTGCGCCATAGTCTAAACTATTTGCCTCTCCTTTTATCTCATTATCTTTTTCTTTGCCATTATACCCATAGCGGTAATCACTGCTCAGATTATAGCTGTCTGCCGTTCCTGTCTGCTGCATTCCGAATGGGTAATAGTTCGCAATTATATATTTTGTTGTAAATAGCACTGTACTCACCGCCCGTGATGTGATGTCACCCATGGTTGATCTATATTTTAGATATGTGTAAAACATTTTACCATATTGTCAGTTGAAGTATATGGTCTTGAGACAACAAACAATCAACAAATAAAAATTCAAAGATTCTATTGTTCTTTTGTAATTATTCCTTCAATGGACTTTTTTGCATCATTATTTTTGGTAGGTAAGTACTTACTTACTTCACGCAACAATTCAATGTCTAACTTATAGATTCTACTATTGAATTGCATATATGATTCATTCCCCATTGCTATTGTATCTACAGATTTATCATCTCTTTCAATCAAACAAATCAATTTTGAAAATACAAATTTTTCTGATAGACTATCATAAGTTTGAGCTGTATCAAGGCGGCGAATAACTTTATCTATATGTACGAAGAATTTTATTTTTTCAAGGTAATGATTTATACTATTCGTCATTGAAAAGTAGGTTCTATTCATATTATTGCTGCAATAATTTTTCAATGTATTTTTCACACTTTCCTCTTTAACTAAGGGACTTGGCAATGACCATGCAGAATTTGTATAATAAATATAAATCTGACTTATTGTTGTTTCTTTTTTTATCTGATTACTATATAAATTTTGATGAAACAAAAAAATCACGATTAAGCATTGAATTAAATATATCATTTTCTCTACTTTCTTTTTATATAGAACATTTTCTGAAGAACATCTGACTATACTTTTTTGTAACTTAGGGTAACTATCAATTTATGTAACAATTTCACACATAATGACATATACATAAATAATAGCTTTAGCGTTCTCTCTATGAGTACAGCACGATTGACCATCCGATACTGTATTGCTCATTCATCTAATATAATATCCTCACTTTTTATTATATCTTGGATAAGTAGTTTAACCGATTTTCTGATTGGATTTCCATACGATGGCAAATAAGAAACTATTTCTTGTAATAACAACGCATTAGCAATATTTATACTTGTCATTTTGTCATTAATTTGCACCCCACCATCATACCCCATAGCTATTGTATCAATTGTTTTATCTTTTCTTTCAATCAAACAAATTAACCTTGAAGCTCTATTTGCGAATGTCGGTATATCATAAATATCACTGGTGTCAAGTGAGCGAATGGAATTATCAATTGCTGTAAACAAGGCACTATTATCGTGTAAATCATTATTAATAACCATACGACATGAATGATTATAGCAAATAAATTGTAATTTTTCTTTTACAGATCTTCCTCCCACTATAGACATTGGACCTAACCACTCATTGTTTGCGTAATACACTGTTACTCTGACTATTTCAGAGCTACTAGCAATCTGAATTTGTAAAAACAGCAATGCAATAATGCATTTTACAAATGATTTCATAGACTGTATTTTTTGGGGGTGCGTAAATTTATTATTTAATATTATCAACTTGTATCTCATTTCTTAGGTATCGAAGTATTTCATGGGTCAATATAGCAAGGAATACCAGCATATGTCGTGCGTAACGGTTTAGACCTATCATATTTCCATTTGCTCCCTATTGCTAAGTGTTAAGACCTCTATACATTTCCCACAAGGGGTAAACCGTCATAAACTTACCGCTACTATAATCATATTTTCTGACACCATGATTAGCAAAATCACTTTCGCTGTCAAGTTCTTTGCCGATAAATCCCTGACGAGGAGTCATAGCGTTTACAACTCTTCAATTTCTTCGCGTGTGAGTCCCGTTGCTTGAATTATGGTATCTATAGCAACTCCCAACTCTTTCAAAGATTGTGCAATTTCAATCTTTCCCTCAACCTTTCCCTCAATCTTGCCTTCATCATACGCTGTGTCTATCACGCTTTTTAAATCCCTGTATATCTTCAAACTATGCTCATAATTCGCATATTCTGCTGTACCAAGTTTTGCTAATTCTGCTTTCGCAAATGCTTCACTGAATACTTCATCAGAAAATATTGATG